>Ga0209284_10000073_pt1 | contig 139308 bp, 108 predicted proteins | sample FRY03_FD_187211 | JGI IMG/M metagenome (GOLD analysis project Ga0209284, IMG submission 187211) | Freshwater microbial communities from Lake Fryxell liftoff mats and glacier meltwater in Antarctica - FRY-03 (SPAdes) (version 2) | ecosystem: Environmental > Aquatic > Freshwater > Ice > Glacier...
CCTATTACAGAATTTTAAACGGAAAACTCAAAAAGAGCGACCACGTGAAATTCCTCAATACCGGAAAAGCATATTATGCTGATGAAGTTGGAGTTTTGGGGATGGAACTTATGCCACGAAATGAAGTTTGTGCAGGTGACGTGGGCTATATCATTTCCGGAATCAAAGAGGCCAGAGAAGTTAAAGTGGGCGATACCATTACTTTGGTTAATAACCCCTGCCAGCGAGCCGTTCGCGGTTTTGAAGATGTAAAGCCAATGGTATTTGCCGGTATTTACCCGGTTGATACCGATGAATATGAGGAGCTTCGATCTTCCATGGAAAAACTACAGCTCAATGATGCCTCTCTCGTTTTTGAGCCGGAATCATCAGCGGCACTTGGATTCGGATTCCGATGTGGTTTCTTGGGCATGCTTCACATGGAAATCATCCAAGAACGTCTCGAAAGGGAGTTTAATATGACTGTAATTACTACGGTTCCAAACGTATCATATACGGCCCATCTTAAGAAAGGTGGAGTAATTGATATCCATAATCCCTCAGAATTGCCGGACCCTTCTAAATTGGAAAGGGTGGAAGAACCCTATATCAAAGCCCAAATCATCAGTAAATCCGAGTATATCGGACAAATAATGACGCTTTGCATTGAGAAAAGGGGAATTCTTAAAAACCAGGTTTATCTCACTTCGAGTAGAGTCGAATTGTCTTTCGAAATGCCTCTTGGCGAAATAGTTTTTGACTTTTATGACAAATTAAAAACGGTTTCCAGAGGTTATGCCTCTTTTGATTATTTCATGGATGGCTACCGTGAGTCAGATCTGGTGAAGCTTGATATAATGCTAAACGGAGATCCTGTGGATGCATTATCTGCCCTTATTCACCGCGATCACGCCTTCGAATTTGGTAAAAAAATCTGTCTCAAACTGAAAGAACTTATTCCGAGGCAGCAGTTCGAGATCGCATTACAAGCCGCCATTGGGGCAAAAATTATTGCTCGCGAAACCATTAAGCCCTTGCGTAAAGACGTTACGGCCAAGTGTTATGGCGGTGATATCTCCAGAAAACGTAAACTTCTTGAAAAACAGAAGAAAGGTAAAAAGCGTATGCGTCAAGTAGGTAATGTGGAGGTTCCTCAAGAAGCATTCTTGGCGGTTCTTAAGCTAGATTAAGCCTAAAAATTTTGATTCTTTTCAGAAGTCCCACATTTTTCTTATTATTGTGGGAAGACTGATTTACTAAGTATGAAATTTTTGCTGACTTTGGGATTATGCCTGGGCATCTTATTGGGCAAAGCCCAATGTGATCACTATATAAAGGAGGCATTGATTCCGAATTCTTTCGGACATGCCATCTCTGCCTGCAGTGACGGAGGTAACATAATCGCAGGTGTTTTGGAAGATGGTCCACATGGTAACGAAGATTGGCTCATATCAAGACGGAATAATCAAGAAGTAGAAATTTGGACAAAAGCGATTGGAACAAATCTCGTGGAATCCGGAAAAAATCTTATTGTTACAGAAATGTCCGACGGTTTTCTGGTGGCCGGATACCAAACACCAACAAACAGTCTTACTAGAACATTTATATTTGTTAAGCTCAATCCAGATGGTGATATTCTTTGGCAAAAGCTTATACCTGGGGCTTTTTCTGATGGAGACACACCAAGAGACATTTTAATCACGGAGAATCATATTTATATAGCAGGAACGAGCAGGTCTTATGGTGCCGGATTATCTGACGCCATTATTCTTTGCTTAGATCTTAGCGGAAATTTACTTTGGGGTAAAACGATGGGGGGTATACTTAACGACCACTTCTATGCTATAAATCATCATTCCAACGGAAAAGTTATTATAGCAGGAAACAACGAGTCTTTTGATGAAATTGTTCACCATAATTGGGTTTTGGTTATGGATTCCCTTGGCAATACGATCCATGAAAAAATAATTTATGGAGATGCTATTGATACGGTATTTAAAATTGAGAAAAACAATACCGGAAACTTTTCACTTGTAGGATATTCTAAAAGCTTTGGAAGCACTCATGAAGCAACGGAGGTGATTGAGTTGGATGAGGAACTTAATATCCTAAATGATTTTATTATAGACTCTCCTTTTGTTGATCAAGGTTTTGATATTATTCTTGATGATGGGTATCAGTTTATTGTGTCTAACTCCAGACTGAGCCCAAACCAAAGAGTTATTCAATTATATGATTTGAATAACATAGTGAACAACGAAATAGCATCACAATTTTATAGTATCAACGGTAGTATTTACAATGAGTCTGTGTCTATGCTTACGCACTACAATAATGATCATTTGACCGTTATTTGCACCATTCAGGAAGCCGGAGTGCGTTCATTGGGGCTCTTGAAATTTTCTCTTAATGATTGTGTCGATAATGATCTTGATTGTCGCGAATCTCAATTGACAGAGGTAATTGATGTAAGTTTTAACACGATTGACTACGAAGGTGTCAAGATAAATTTTAATCTTTTACAAAACGCATCACTCAGCGCGCAGGATTTTGAAATATCGTTTTTCTATCATTGTCCAACAGTCGAATGTGAGGGGGAGTATTCTTTTAATACCAACGAATTTTGCTCCAATTCTCTGGTCGAAATTGATCTGGAATCTACATTTGAAGACGAGCAAGAAATTGACAGCATATCATGGCAAATTCTTGGCAATTCATCCGAGAATACGGAGATTAATTTTGAAATCGGAAATGAGAATGCATTCAATGTTTATTGCGAAATAACCACAATCGACGGCCTTTGCACATACATTATCGACTCTTTGATAATTGTTCCTCCGCCGGAAATGGTGGACTTAGAAATAGCGATAAATTCTTGCGAGGAATTTATTGTTGAAGATTACTCCCTTCCCTTTTGTTTATTACCCTTAGCCCAAGAGATTTCGGAAAATACCGTTTTAACCTGTCAGGAAGGCTGTACTTTGTATGAACTTTCCATAGAGGTAGTTCAAAATTTGCCGTTTGTTGCAGATACAATTCAGGCTATCATTTGCCCAGGCGAAACATTTATATTTGATTTAAATAGTATTGATTCTTCATTGTATTTTGTCGAAACAAATCAATCGTTTATTGAATTGACATCTCTGGGATGGAGCGTTCTCAATATTAGTAATGGATTATGCGAAGATAACATTGCGTTTTTTATTGATATCCCTAATTATCCTAATCTACCTATAGAATCCTATACAGTATGTGAGCTCCCATTTAATCCAGAAATTGATCCTTCGTATGAACTGTTGTTGGATGGTGAAATGGTGAATCCAAGTCAATTAAATACTGCCGGTACATATAATTATACATTTACAAATTATTGTGATACTTTAGAGGGATATTTTGTATTAAACCTAATAGATCTTCCCCCTCTGAGCAATAGTATTATTCTTTGTGAGGGAGATAATTTCGTGCTGGACCTCATTGATTTGAATGCCTATTCCGCCGAAAATCAGGGGAGTACAGAATTAATTTTCGAACCTGAATCCTCAACAAGCATTGAACTAATTTTAATTGACCTCAACTCCGCTTGTCCATTCCATTTAGAGTTGAATTTTAATGTAATAACAGAACCTCAAATCCAATTACCTTCGGATACATTATTGTGCAGTGGTGAAACCCTGATTATTTCGGTGCCAGATACCTACTCCATATTTCTAAACGATTCATTGCATAATAGCCCACTAGAATTATCGGAAAGTGCTGACATTACTATAATTACTGAAAACGACTGTTTTAGTATTGAACAATCGTTAAGTGTTTTGTATGCTGATTGTGAATATGAGTTTTGCGACCTCTACTTTCCCAATGCGATAACCACCAATGATGATCAAAGGAATGATGTGTTTTACGGAAAAACCACATGTCATCTGAAGGAGTTTCAATTGCAAATTTTCAATCGCTGGGGAGAAAAGATATTTGAAACAGTAAGCATAAATGAAACCTGGCCCTCAGTGGGCGACGATATCCCAATTGGTTTATATGTTTGGCAAGTAAAGTATTTGCGAAGTAATGCCATAGAACCTGTACTTTTGAGGGGTCACGTCACAGTAATTGAATAATTGGGCATTATAAGAAAACAGGCAGCCCGGAGCTCTTTCGGGATTGCCCTTGGCACAATGTTAGGTGCTGTAAATACAATTCTGATATTACCACTGGCTTTCAAAGAGTTTCCGGAGGGCTGGGGACTGATGAAAGTGATAATCGCTTATGGCTTAATTTTTAGTCAAATATGCAGCTTTGGAAGTAGTACCATTTTCGTTCGCTTTTCTCCAAAATATTCCGGTCAGAGTCTAAGTGATCTTCACGCTTTTGCTTTGTTATTACCTTCAATAGGGCTTATTATTCTTGCATTAGCCTTTTCGTTTTTTGGCGGATATTTTATCAGTTTAGTAAATGAAGCAGACGCCATTTTATTGCAAGATAAATTGATGTTGTTATTTGTGCTAACGGCAGCTCTCACATACACATTGGCTTTGAGTGGTTATTTAGGTAGTATATTAAAAACTACCCTTTATCAGACATTTAATGAGTTGCTTACCAAAGTGCTTTATCTTTTGATTTCAGTTGGATACTTTTTCGACTTATATGACTTTTACACACTTCTTGTCCTTTACATAGGCTCTTATGGTTTCATTTTTGTGGCAGTTCTAATTTACTCTTTAAAACAAGGGTTGAGAGTAGGAAGCGCCATGAAAGCTCCTGAAAAGGCAGAAATAACCAGGTACGGTCTTTATGCTATACTCGACAAAGGATCATCAATCTTGGTGAATAATCTCGATATCATTATGATTGCTGTAATGATTGATCTGGAAAATGTGGCATACTACACCTTAGCCTTTTACATTGGTTCGGTGGTGTTAATTCCTCAAAAAGCACTGCAAATGATTGCCCATCCGGTAGCAGCAAAAGCCATACAGGAAAGCGATTTCGTTCTGCTTGCTGATGTTTACAAAAGGTCAGCCCTTAACCAGCTTTTGATTGGCGGATTTATATTTTTATGTATTTGGGTAAATGTTAAAGAAATATTTAACCTTTTGCCGGATAAATTTGGTGGAGGACAATGGGTTGTGCTTTTTATTGGGTTAAGCAAAATGTTTTATCTCATGTCGGGGATAAACGCTGGGATCATTGTTTATTCCGCTTATTACAGGGTAAACTTTGTTTTGAACGTAGTATTGGTTCTGATAACAATTTTGACGAATTATTGGCTTATCCCTCTTTATGGAGTGAATGGTGCCGCTTTGGCAACGGCAATTGCTTTTCTGATATACAATGCAGCAAAAACGATTTATGTTTATTTCAAATTTCAAATTCAGCCAATTGATTCGAAATTCCTTTTAACACTGATCATATTGATAGCACTGAGTATTTCCGGATATTTTATTTTGATGCCGGGAAGCTCGCTTTTTCTGTCTATTATGATGAAATCTGTACTTTTTTCAGGAATCTTCGTTGCATTTGTAAACTATCTCAATCTAGCTCCCGATTTGCAGAGATTTGCTTCAGAAATCCTGAAAAAGATTGGAGAAAAAGGGCGAAAAAGCTCTTAGGATTTTAAGGCCGCTTTATTTTTGTTTGCGAGTTGGCCACAGGCCGCATCTATATCTTTTCCTCTCGATCGGCGAACGTTTACAATGAGATTGCATCGTTCTTCCAGAAATTGGGCAAAGGCATTTACTCGCTCCGGATCGGCCTGCTCAAACTCGCCATCATCTATAGTATTATATTCAATAATGTTTATTTTGCAAGGCACACATTTGGCAAAATGGGCTAACTCTCTGGCGTCTTGCAGAGAGTCATTAAAATCTTTAAAAATAATATATTCAAATGTGATTCTGCTTCCTGTTTTTTCATGAAAATATACAAGGGCATCTCTCAATGACTCTAAATCATTGGAATCGTTAATTTCCATGATTTTACTGCGCTTTACATCATTTGCAGCATGCAGGCTTAGAGCAAGATTAAACTTTACATCATCATCTCCCAGTTTGCGAATCATTTTTGCAATTCCGGCAGTAGAAACTGTAATCCTTTTTGGGCTGATATTTAATCCTTCTTCGGAGCAAATAAAGTGAATACCCTGAAGCACATTTTTATAGTTTAGCAAAGGCTCACCCATGCCCATAAAAACGATATTACTCAAAGAGATGCCATAGCTGTCTTCTGCCTTATTGCTCAGATAAGCAACCTGATCGTAGATTTCGCCCGGACTCAGATTTTTGAGAAGTTTTAATCGACCAGTTGCACAAAACTTGCATGCTAAACTGCATCCCACTTGTGAAGAAACGCAGGCGGTCATTCTGTTACTAGTAGGTATAAGAACACCCTCCATTATTTGGCCCGGGGCCACTTCAAAAGCGCATTTGATAGTGCGGTCTTTACTCACTTGCTCATCGGCAACTATCAATCCTTTTAGCTCGAAATGTTCTTGCAAAAGAGCCCTGGTTGATTGACTCAAATTACTCATCTCGTTAAAATCATGGCATGATTTCTTCCAAAGCCATTCATAAACCTGCTTTGCACGAAAGGCTTTTTCGCCATGTTCGAGCATAAACGAAGTGATTTCTTCCTTGTTCAGTTCCCTGATATCTTTCTTGGCTTTTAGCATTGCACAGCAAAGATAAGCCAAAGCAAATCGCTGTAAATGAGTAATCAAAATGTTTAGATCAAAAAAAAGGGCTTACACGTGGTAAGCCCTTAACCTGAATAATCGCATTCAAGCCTGTTTTTTGAATACGAAGCGGTACTTGATGGTTTGTCCAATACTGGAATCCTCCTTATCAAGTTGAATTTTTTTCAGTTTGCTAACAACGTAATCTATGAGTTCAGGATTAGATGAGTTGATCTGAATGATTTTCAGATTCCCGTCATTGTCTATCTTGAAGCTCACGTCCACTGTTCCTTGCATGTTTTGCTGTTGGAATACCGGAAAAATAACGTGCCTATCAATTTTTTTGCGAAGTGCAGAATATTCAGTTGGTACATCTGAATCTTTTCCTCCTTCTACATTCGAAGGAAAACTGAAAGCGCTCAGCGTTAAGATGCTGAACATGCCTAAAAGGGCGAAATATTTTTTCATTTGGATGTTTTGTTTCGATTATAAGACGTGCTTATGTCATCGAAGTTACAGAGGTAAGTGAGGAACTTTTGTTTTTTTACAGAAACGGCAAACCATTTCTTTAAACGGATTAATTATAAGCTAAATGGAAATTTAAAATTTATTAAGTCAATGTAAATCAACAAGATAGAAATTAAACAATAGGGCTCTGTAACTTATCCTTTTGCCACAGCGTCACAGGATTATATAACTCGAACGCAATTTAAAAAGCCATGAAAAAGCTGATATTAATAGGAGCCGCCCTTTTTTCTGTAATGGCGATGCAGGCGCAAGATGTGCCGGCAACGGATACCACTGGAACAGATAGAGATAAATTTGGATTTCCAAAGAGTAAAACCACGCCAACCGATACTACCCGCATACACCTTGGTGATTTAAAAATCATGATTATTGACGAGGACAAGCAGGGGAAAGACTCAGTAAATGTGAGTTTTGAAGAAGAAGACGAAAACAAAACTCGCGAAGCACTTACCCATTGGGGAGGCATAGATTTAGGCATGAATTTACTGATGGATGCTGATGGGAACATCGATTTCTCAGATGAAAGCGAATGGCTTAATCTTGATTACAGACGTTCTTTTTCTTGGGACTTAAATCTGTACGAGCAAAAAATCAGAATTGTAAAAGACTATGTTGGTATTATTACTGGATTAGGTGTAGGTATTAGAAGCTATGGTTTCCGCGACAGTGTAGAAATTTATTCTAGTAAAGACACCACTTTCGGGGCTTATAATCCTGACATTACTTACAGAACTAATAAGTTAAGAACTACCCACCTCAAAGTGCCGCTTTTATTGGAATTCAACACCAGTAATGACAATAGCAAAAGCTTCCATATTGCTGCGGGTGTAGTAGGAGGATGGAGGGTTGGTGCAGTTACTAAACAAAAATATGAAATCGACGATAAAGAAGTAAAAACGAAAGTAAGAGGCGATTATAATCTCAGCCCTTTTACTCTGGACGCTTCTGTAAGAGTAGGGTTTAAGAACTTCACCGTCTTTGCCAATTACGGACTGACTCCATTTTTTAAAGAAGGAAAAGGGCCGGAGTTATATGCCCTCAACGTGGGTCTTGCCCTGAGTAGTTGGTAAAACTGAGCTCGATGATCTAAAGGTATTTTGTTGTTTATGAAGCGATCTTCGGGGTCGCTTCTTCATTTACACATATTCCACAGAAGCATCGTTCAACAACTCTTCTAATCTGAACTTTAAAAACACTTGTGCAATAGTTAACACATCTTTTTTGCAATAGCGTTCAATGCGATCAATATCATTTTCTTCATAATACACTCGCCCTACCTGGCTGCCATCAATATCGTCTTTCGGTGTTGCAATCCCAAAAACATGTGCAAGTAAGGCAAGCGAAGTGAAGCTTTTTCGATCGCCAAACTTCCAAAGCTCCATTGTATCAATATGTGAAACTTCCCAGGGCTTTTTTCCTGAAGTATCAAGAATGGCCGGAATTTCTAAATTGCAAATCATCATTCGCCTCGCCAGGTAAGGAAAATCAAACTCCTTACCATTGTGGGCACAAAGCAAATTCATGCTTGAATTGAAATGTTTTTTGAGCATTTCAGAAAAATCAGATAACAATTCACTTTCATCATGCCCGAAGTATGATTTGATCACAAATTTACGATTGCTACTGAAGTTTCTAAATTGCCCAACCGACACACAAATGATCTTCCCAAATTCAGAATAAATTCCTGCTGATCCCCAAGACTCTTCCAAGGTCATTTCTGACTTTTCAATCAAAGTTCGGCTCTTTTTTTCCCAAAGTAATTTTCCAAGCCCATCCAACTCATCAAAATGATGAGTCTGCGATACCGTTTCAATATCCAGAAACAATACATTTTCAGGATTTATTTCCTTAATTAGTTTCATACTTAAATGGCAATGTTATTATTATTGATCCAGACTGAACGCAATTTTTAGGTGCTCATAAACGTCAAGCGGAACATTATTTCTGCTTTCATTTGATCTTTCATGACCTAAACGCACCACCACTAAATCTTTTTCGGGCACAACATACACATATTGTCCGCCAATACCCCTCATATAATAGAATGTTTCCCCTTCGTAAATGCCAATCCACCACTGAAAACCGTAGTAGTCAACAGGGTTTCCGTTTAAATCGTTTACCATTGATGGCAACATCGATTCTGTAAGGTAGTTTTCAGAAACAACCTGTTCCCCGTTCCATTTGCCTTTATTGAGATAGAGCTTGCCAATTCGGGCAAAATCGCGAGCTTCAGCGTAGATGCAACAGTATGCTTTTTCTTGACCCTTAGCATCTGTGCTCCAGTATGCATCACCCTCTGCCCCAATGGGCGCCCAAACTTTGGATGACAAATAGTCACTTATTTTTTTCCCTGTTGCTTTTTCAAGAATAAATGAAAGCAAAAGGGTGTTGCCCCCTAAATATTGAAATTGCGTTCCCGGCTCCACGGTGACCTGATAGGAAAAAGTTAATTTTTTGAGATCTGAACCATAATAGGCTTTTGACATAAAGCCAAAAGCATCATTGTATGTCTCGTCAAAATTAATCCCCGATGTCATTTGTAAAAGATGTCGTATTCTCAAATCAGCTGCCTTACCTTCTGAAAAGCCATCCAGAAAATCACTTACCGGTTGATCGATACTTTCGATATACCCATCATCAATAGCAATACCTATTAACAATGAAACAACACTTTTTGCCATGCTGAATGAATTGCTTGTTTTGCCGGAACCGAAACCTTCCCAATACCTTTCAAAAACAATAGAATCGTTGTCAATTACCAAAAAGGCAACGGTTTTGAAATCTTTTAACGGTTTGATTGAAGAGGAATCAGGAGCAGGAACTCCAAGCTTTTCTGCCCATTTTTGAGGAGGCCCGGCCTTAATCATTTGATGTTCGAAATAGTCGAGGTCTTCAATTCCGGGGCCATCCTGACCTTTTATATAGGTCAGTTTCACAGCATTCATGAGGTGGATGTTTCCGCTTATCCACAAGCCAGCCCAAATAAAGAGGACTAGAATCAGTATTCCGAGAAATAATCTTTTAAAGATTTTCATGATTTTGCAAATTTCTTTGTCAAGGTCATAACTTTTTTTCTTTTCACAAGTATAAGCTATGTATTAACCAATAGCAGATTCTACAATGATGCGAAAAATTTACCTACTCACCCTCGCCTTAGGCTTAATAGCCGGCAAAAACATGGCTCAAAAAGAAGAAGCGATTTTTCCGGAAGCTGAATCGTTTTATGAATCTGCCGTTAGGCTTTATGATCAAAATAGCTATCGAGGCGCGATCAGTCAATTGGATTTTGCCATTGAATCTAAGAAAGAATCCAAATATTATAAATTAAGAGCAGATTGCTTTCAAAAAATGGGGAATTACGAATCGGCATTGGCAGATTATAATTTTTCCATTCGCAAAGAGGTTTCTGATTCAATCGTATTTCTCAATAGAGCGGCTTGTCGAATAAACATAGAGCTATTTGAGGATGCTGTTATAGACCTACATAAGTACTTAGAAAAGCACCCTGAAAGCCCTAAAGCATTTTATTATTTGGCAGTTGTAGAGTACTATAACTTCAATTACAAAGGGGCTATTGATTACCTGGAGCTAGCTTCCACGCTGACCCCTGATTATATGGAGGCCTATTATTTATTAGGTGCGGTTTATGGCGAAATGGGAAAACCTGATTTAGCACTTGAAAACTATGGAACCGCTTATGAGCTTGATCCAACATTTCATCGCAGCATGCTTAATGCAGCAGTTTTGAAAATGGAGTACAATGACCCAGATGGAGCCTTAGCAATTTTGGAATCGCTGAAAACAGAGCAGCATGACTTTGGACCTGAACTCCATTATTATCTCGGCGAGGCCAAGGTGATGCTTCATGATAAAGAGGGGGCCTGTGATGAGTGGCAAACAGCCGCCGCTATAGGAGATGCTGAAGCAAGGGTTAATTACGACCGGGTTTGTTTGGGTGCAAAAGGAGAGAAAGTGGAAAAGAAAAACAGACTCACGAAAGTTAGTTTCTAAAAACATCAAACTTGAATACGGAGGCCAGATGCGAAAGCAGTCTGGCCTTTACTTTTTCAATGTCTATTTTCACGCCGAGCTCTAATTCCATTGAGGTAACAGCTTTATCATCAATTCCGCAAGGAACAATGTTTTTAAAGTAATCCATGTTTGAATGTACATTAAAAGCAAGGCCATGCATGGTAACCCAGCGGCTGCACTTCACTCCCATTGCACAGATCTTTCTTGCTTTTTTGGGAATTTCCGGATCAATCCAAACACCTGTATAACCCTCATATCGACCTGCGAAAATCCCAAAATCAGCCAAGCACCTTATAACTGCCTCTTCAAGATAACGCAGATATTTATGAATGTCTGAAAAAAAATAGTCGAGGTCAAAAATGGGGTAAGCAACAATTTGCCCTGGTCCGTGATAGGTAATATCTCCCCCTCGGTTTATTTTGTAGAAACGAGCTCCCTTTTCCTCAAGGCCTTGCACAGAGAGCAACAGATGCTCCATTTTGCCGCTTTTTCCTAAGGTATAAACATGGGGATGTTCTACAAAGTACAAATGATTTTGACTTGGTATTTGTTCGTTCTCCGGCAAATTGCGGTTGCCGGTTTTAATGGCGATGGTTTCTGCGAAAACACGCTCTTGCAAATCCCAGCACTCTTTATAATCCATTGTTCCGAGATCAGTAAAAATGACCCGGGCTTTACTGCTCATATTTTTGAAAGTTCGGATTTCAAAAGTTCAATTTCAGGAATAGCAACAGGATCAAAGCCTCGCTCATTGGCCAGATATAAACTCAGCCAGTCTCCAAAATGAATTAAGTAAAACATTTGGATCAGTGCAGTTTCACCTTTAGCATGTATTTCATGCACCTGATCACTGTGTTTTTTCATGATTTTGGCACTGATATCCATTCTAATCTTCGTTTTGGGATGATCAAAATCGGATTTCAGAATAATTGCTGCAAATCGATTGTCGGCCCCGCCCCAACCCACAAGCTCATTGTGATTCATCTCGGGAATTTGATGATGGATGCAAAGCATTTTGGCGTTTTCATTTAACTGCTGGCGCCATCGAGCGGCAATGCCTTCCATGGAGCTATCAGCATATAAAGTTGGAACTCGAGTTGCAATTGAAGCAGCTATTTTAGAACACCTCGATTTGATTGCCGCCTGCTCAGATAAGAGAACTAAGCTGGCTTTTTTTAAATCTAATTTAAAAGATGAATTTATTATTCCATGCAATTCAAGAAGCCGGAGCAATTGAATATAGGCAAGAGCAAACTGACTTCTCGGAGGCTTGCCCCCCGGAATATTAATACAGGGAAGGTTATTTGTTTCTGCCAACTCAGCAATCGTACCCCCAGAAGTTACGCAAGCAATCTTGCATTCACGCTCAATAGCGTAACGCATTACCGAAATAGTTTCTTCAGTATTTCCTGAATAGCTGCAAAGAATCACTAGGGTATTTTTATCACACCAATGCGGAAGCGAATAATCGTTTACAGTGAGAATTGGCAGATTGCATGTAGATTGAAGGTATTGAGAAACGATTCGCCCACCAATTCCAGAGCCCCCCATCCCAGCAATTAATACCGCTGAAGGCGTAGCGCCACGGCACATTTCAAATCTTTCTGAAAGATCTAAACCAAAATTAATCTGTTCTGGGAAAGACTCAATCAGCTCGTACATGGCCTCAATATTCATTATGATTAAGTGTAATTTACTGCAAATATCCCTTGTTTATTGGAGTTCACAAAATATATACTTGGAGCGCTTAACAATAAGATAACATGAGCGTATAAATCTAAAGTATTGAGTTGCACAAAAAATATTCGACTTTTGGCGCATGGAAAATATTTTCATCATAATAGTAGCAATCCTTTTCGTGCTGGCTATTTCCGACTTAGTTGTTGGGGTAAGCAATGATGCCGTTAACTTTTTAAACTCTGCATTTGGAGCAAAAGTAGCATCAAAGAATTGGATTATGGCTGTTGCAGCCGCCGGGATTTTAGTTGGATCTACCTTTTCCAGCGGCATGATGGAAATTGCCAAAAGCGGGGTTATTAATCCTGAAGCGTTCTATTTTTCTGATGTGATGATGATATTTCTGGCAGTAATGTTGGCCGACATTATTTTGCTCGATTTGTTCAACTCCCTTGGACTTCCAACATCTACAACCGTATCCATTGTTTTTGAATTGTTGGGAGCTGGCGTAGTGCTTGCCTTGTTCAAGACCATCCAGGGGGGCTATTCACTTGATAACATTGGACAATATATTAATGCTTCAAAGTCTATTGTAATCGTCACAGCCATTTTTATGTCTGTGTTTTTAGCTTTCACTTTTGGTGCCATAATTCAGTATATCAGTCGCGTTATTTTCACTTTTCAATATGAAAAGCGTATGCCTTATTTTGGTGCGGCATGGGGTGGCTTGGCTATGACAAGTCTTACTTATTTTCTCTTATTGAAGGGTTTAAAGGGGGCTTCTTTTGTTTCCGAAAGGGCTCTCGAATTCATTGAAGGAAACCAATCGCTCATTTTGATTATTTCTTTCGCTCTTTGGGCAATTATTCTTCATGTGGCCATTACCGTTTTCAAAAAGAACATCTTGCGATTTGTAGTGCTATCAGGCACTTTTGCACTTGCAATGGCATTTGCCGGAAATGATTTAGTTAATTTTATTGGTGTACCGATTGCCGGATTTGAAGCATATACCGCTTGGCAAGCTTCAGGATTGGGGCCGGATGAAATGACCATGGAGTTGATGAAGGCCCCAGTAAAAACCAATTCGATATATCTTATTATTGCGGGTATCATCATGGTTCTGACGCTTTATTTCAGCAAAAAAGCTAGGACAGTGCTTGAAACTCAAGTAAACCTTAGTAGACAGGAAGAAGGCGAGGAACGATTTAGGCCTCATGGAATTGCAAGAGCGTTGGTAGCAGTTTCCATTGGACTGGGAAGAATTTTGAAAATTCTGTTACCAAGAAGCTTTCAAAAAGCGAGTAATAAGAGCTTTGTTCCTGCTACCTCAAATGATGAAGGAACCGCATTTGATTTGGTTCGCGCTGCGGTAAACTTAACTGTTGCTAGCGGATTAATTGCATTGGGAACATCTTATAAGTTACCTCTGAGTACCACTTATGTGACTTTTATGGTTGCCATGGGCACTTCTCTTTCTGATAGGGCCTGGGGCAGAGAAAGCGCTGTGTATAGAGTGTCTGGAGTGCTCAATGTGATTGGCGGATGGTTTGTAACCGCTATTTCTGCCTTCTTGATATCTGGCGTTTTTGTTGCGGTACTAGCAATTGCTGGATTTAATGCCGTTTTTGTGTTATTAGGATTAGTAGCTCTTGCCATAGGACGAAGCTTTTTTGCACATCGCAAAAGCGAGGTGAAGAAAGACAAACGCAAAAAAGGAACACTTTTCGAATTAGCCAATAAAAAGTCACATGAACGTTTAAAGGAACACATGTCAGCTTCATTTGAACAAGCGGCTAAGAGCGTTAGACAGTCGTTGTTAGGGCTGATAGAAGAGAGTGAGTTAACATTGAAAAAAGCGGATCAGGAGCTCAAACTTTTTGAAATGGATTATCAACAAGTTGAACTCGACTTGTATAAGAGCATTAAAGATTCTGGAAAAAAGGATTTGGAGCAATATCATAACTATTTAGGGCTTTTTGGTAAAACACAAGATCTATTGCAATCTGCACAATACATAAGTGACACCTGCAAGGATCACGTTAAAAACAGGCATCTCCCACCTAATCGCACTCAATCAGAATTACTCAGAAAACTGAATTCTTCCTTGGAAGACCTTGGGAAAAAGGCCGCAAAATATGAAGATTGCAAGGATCTGATTAAGAAAATTGATGCTCTCCTCAAGGAAGTTCTTAGCTATCAATTTGAAGGTGTTCACGATAAAAGATTGGGAGCGAAAAATTCATTATTGATGTTCCGACTTGCAACTGAAATTCGCGAATTGAGCAAATCTTTGTCGGATCTTTCAGAATCTATAAAGTCAAGCGCGCCTAAGAAAGACTGATCTATTTGCTTTTCTATCTTTGCACTCCTTATTAAAAGGGGTAAAACTTTGCTTTATGTCACAACATCTTTCTGAACAGGAGCGCTTGCGCCGTGATTCGCTTAAAGAACTCCGGGATCGTGGTATCGATCCATATCCTGCTGCACAATACCATGTGAGTCACTATGCTAAAAACATTCTTGAAAATTTTCAGGAAGGAGAAGAAGTTTGCGTTGCCGGTAGAATGATGAATCGCCGCATAATGGGCAAAGCGTCATTTGCTGAATTACTGGACGCAACAGGCCGCGTGCAGATATACATTAATCGAGATGAGCTGTGTCCGGATGAGGATAAAGACCAGTATAATATTGTTTTTAAGAAACTCTTGGATTTTGGTGATTTCATTGGCGTAAAAGGCAAACTTTTTAAAACCCAAACAGGTGAAATCTCAATTCATGTAAAAGAAATCACCCTCCTGAGCAAAACACTGCGCCCACTTCCGGTGGTGAAAACAGATGCCGATGGAATAGTTCATGATGCGTTTAGCGACCCGGAGTTAAGATATAGAATGCGCTATGTTGATTTAATTGTTAATGATGGCGTTAAAGAACGTTTCATAAAAAGAACGAAGATTGTTGATGCTATGCGTCGATTTTTTAATGACAGAGGTTATTTAGAAGTTGATACCCCTGTTATGCAGCCAATTCCTGGAGGAGCAGCTGCACGACCATTTATAACGCATCATAACGCCCTTAATGTTCCATTTTATTTGCGAATTGCAAATGAGCTATACTTGAAAAGGCTTGTTGTTGGAGGATTTGAAGGAGTTTATGAATTTTCGAGAAACTTTAGAAATGAAGGGATGGATCGAACACATAATCCGGAATTCACCATTATGGAGATTTATGTGGCCTACAAGGATTATTTCTGGATGATGAATTTCACAGAAGAAATGCTGGAAACAGTTGCACTCTTTGCTAATGGCTCTACCGAAGTGAAAATTGGTGAAAATATCATCAGCATGAAAAGGCCTTTCCGTCGCCTTAGTATGATTGATGCGATCAAGGAATATACCGGAGTGGATATTGCTGGAATGAACGAAGTTCAATTGAGAAAAACCTGCGCGGACCTTAGAATTGAAACTGAGCCGAGCATGGGGAAAGGAAAATTGATTGATGAAATTTTTGGAGCGAAATGCGAAAAAAACCTCATTCAACCAACCTTCATTACCGATTACCCTGTAGAGATGTCGCCGCTTTGCAAGAAACATCGCGACAATCCTGAACTTAGCGAACGATTTGAACTTATTATCAACGGCAAAGAAATTGCCAATGCTTATTCCGAATTGAATGATCCTATTGATCAGCGCGAGCGATTTGAAGATCAAATAAAGCTTTCGGAAAAAGGGGATGATGAAGCGATGTTTATTGATCAAGACTTTTTGAGAGCTCTGGAATTTGGAATGCCCCCAACTTCGGGTATGGGCATTGGCGTGGATCGATTAGTGATGCTTTTAACTGCTCAGGAAACGATTCAGGAAGTGCTGCTATTCCCAGCAATGAGGCCAGAGCGTTTTGATTCTGGAGCTGACCGCAAAGGATTATTGGCCGCAGGCATTCCAGAAGAGTGGCTAGATGTAGTTGTGGAAGCCGGGTTTAGCTCCGTTGAGACCATCAAAGAAGCTAAAGCAACAGCTCTGCATCAAACATTAAATGGTTTGAGAAAGAAGAACAAATTGGAAATCCCTGCGGTTCAACTCAGTGAGGTTGAGTCATGGATTGCCAAAGCTTAATTATTGAGTAGCTGGGATTGAATCCTTTGCTGCATTAATTGCTGCATTTGCCTTAATGCCTTGCAGCCTTTTCATCCATGATCTGCTGAATTGATCATATTGGCTGCGCAGGGTGTCGGGGACAGGGTTGTTGGCAGGGAACTTCTCAGTCAAATGATCAACTTGCTCTCCATCTTTCCAAAAGCGAAAACAAACGTGTGGACCGGTTGCAAGACCAGTGCTGCCTACATATCCTATTACATCTCCCTGTCTCACTCTTTGCCCTTCTGAAACCGCTCTTTTGCTCATGTGGAGATACTGCGTTTCGTAGGTAGAATTATGTTTGATTTTCACATAGTTTCCATTGCCATTGGTGAATCCTGATTTAGAAATAGTACCATCGCCAACAGCTAAAATCGGTGTTCCATGCGGAGCCGCATAATCAGTTCCTAAATGTGCTTTGTACCTTTTCAAAACAGGATGAAAGCGCTGCTTGGAATAGCGGCTACTTATTCGACTAAACTTTAAAGGTGCTTTCAGAAAGGCCTTGCGTAAACTATTTCCCTTTTCATCAAAATATTCGCCTATGCTATCTAAATCATAGTGGAAGGCATAATAATCTTCTCCTTTATGTTTGAAGCTGGCGGCCAAAATTTTTCCCGCTTCTACAATTTCTCCATCAATGAGTTTTTCTTCGAAAATAAGCTTGAACTCATCGCCTTTTTGAATGCGGTAAAAGTCTATAGTCCAAGCATATAAGTCAGCCATTTTCATAGCGAGCTCAACAGAGCTGCCATTATCAACCAGCGCCACGTAAAGCGATGAGGTAATTACTCCAGACGTGGTTTGCTGCCTGAATTGAACAGGTTTTTTGCCACAATAGGCATAGAGACTGTCTTGCAGGCAAAACACTACATACTCTTCTTTATCTTTTTCGTAAATGAGGTATTGTGCAGTGCCAGTAGAATCCTTGTCGAAAAGGACTAAAAAATCATTTCCTGCTCGAATTTTCCTCACGTCAAAGGTGTCGCGGGCGTTTGTTACTAGTGCATGGATATCAGGATAAGCGACTTGGTATTTTTGAAGAATATCCGAGAGGAGCTCTCCTTGACTTACCTTCCCTTTTTGAACGTCAAAGCGATTAAGATTGAAGCCGAAAGCAACTAAAGCGGTATCCGCCGCTTTTTCGGGTTTAATTTTAAATTTAAGTCCCCCCTGATCATCACTACAGGCAAAGAAAGTAATGCTGAACAAAAGGACGCCCAAAAAACGCATCAAAAATTTCATCCGATCCCGATTCCTAAGCTTGCAATCTACAAAAATTGACAATACGGCTTTAGCTTCGCAATTCATTAGCCAGCACTTCTTCTACCCAAGCTTTTCCCCATGTTTCCATTTCTTGCTCAGACCATAATTCTGGATAAAAAATTCTTTTTTGAAAACGAGGAGGCAGATATTTTTGCCAATTGGTGCCGCCAGTAGCAGGAACATTATTGGTGTCTTGCTGTAAATAGCGCACTGCAGATTTGTAGTGAACCAAAGGCCAATTAACATTAACGTTAATATCTAATTGCCGTAGAGCCTGTCTCACTTTTGGATCTTGTTGATCTTCAGTAGATAGGCCTTTGTATTTTGCCCAAATATTTCTTTCTCTGAAGCTCTCGCCAAGGTCAATTATTTCTTCGCTGTACTTTTTTTCAAACTGTTTAAGGGTGAGTGTTTTTTTACCGGTAGATAGCTCGGTAGCGCCTTGTTTCCAATAAATATGCTCAAACATTTCAGCAATTGGTGCGGTAGTGTTTTCAGGGTATAGATGTCGGGCATTTCTAGAAACCAAATTGCGAAAATCAGTGCTGCAGACTTCAATTTTGCGATACTGTGCCGATTGAAATCCGGAGGCAGGCAAAAGAGCCATTCTAAAGCGCAAAAACTGCTCTTTATCCATCCCTTGAATCATGATATCGAATGATTTAGTAAGGGCAGAGAAATATTGATTTATGCGCTGTACTCGTTCCACAAGTAGATCCTTGCTTAACTCCTTTTTCCAACCGAGGTCTTCTCCATTAGGTAAAATATTTCTTCCGTTGTGGCCGAGTTGATGAAATTCATGAAGTGCTAGCTTGAAGTACAGCTCCGTAATTTGATGATAAACCACAAAAATCATTTCATCCGGAAAATCGGTTCTTGGCTTCTGAAGACTGAGAAGAGTGTCCAGATTTATATAGTCCCAATAGGTTAAGTAATTTGAAATCAACAATCCGTCGAGGTAGGATTTGAGGTCCTGGCCCATAGTGGCGTATTTTCTTTCAAGTTCCTCTACGCGGTCATTAATTTCCTGATCCATCATTTTTGATTGTGGAATGAACGCGCAAATTAGCGAAGAACATGCTCAACTTAGCTGAGTTGAGTCATAATTCTAGTTCTCCTTAGCTATTGGATTTGCAAGTCCTTCAAATTTGGTGACCTCCATTTTTATAGATCCTACCATAAGATTGCTCTTCACGAGAATCGGAATCTTATTGGCATCATCGGTAATCCACACATTTAAGTCTTCTTCAGATTTGAAAACACGACCTTCCTGAACCACCGGAACAAACTTCATACATCTGAATTTTCCGGCGCGGATTTTAATGGTTTCTTTACCTACATATTTGATTCGGAGTGGAAATATCTCGTTGTCCATAAAAACAGTTACTAAGAAAACATCTCCCTTTTTAGCCTTACTAAAGTCGATGGTTCTGGCATAATAGAAGGCCGAAATCATGTCTTGTATGGCTTCCGGAGTGGCAAAACTTTCCTTTTTTTGAGTTGTAACAGCTCGTTTTTCCTGATGAAAGGTATAGTCTTGTTTGATTTTATAACCACCCTCATCTACATCCCTTATGAAGCGATGCGGAAACATTCCTTTTTTGTCGATATAAGACTCGTAATGATCACGAACTTTAAAAAACCAATCGAATGCCCCGAGACTGTAACCTTTACCAACGACGTGATAAGCATCTCGACCTTTGATTTTATATTTAGAATCTTTGATTTCAATAACTGCTTCCCCAGCATCTACAAACCCGTAGTGCACACGATAAGTCAGTTTTTCACCAGCTTTAAAGGCAGTGTTTTTCCAATTATCCCTCATGGCAAATTCTTCGAGGGTATCCATGCTCACTTTCTCCGGCTTCATAGGCTGAGCCTGAATAAGTGCGGTGAAGAAAAGAGCTCCGAAAAAGGCTATGGTTGATTTCATGTTATACAATAACTCAAAAAGTGTTCCATAAATTATGCGCAGTTCCGGAACAGAGCTTGTTTAAGTGATTGTGGCATAATAAGAAACCTCAATAATGAGCTCTGAGGAGGGGGAGGGGCTGAGTTGAGGCCGCTCAATGTCCTTTCAGTTCTGCAGGACACCCTTTCAAAACAGAAAAACAAAACTCCGGACAATGAATTTTGCCCGGAGCTCCTAATTTTAATGCGTTTTCAGTACTACTCAAGAATCAGATTGATGCATTGAAAGTTATTCCCATCGTTGATTTCAACCAAATAAGCGCCTGCAGGAAGCCCATTTCTTTTCAGGTAATAAACACTTGAAGAAGCAAGTTCCGGACGTGTAATTTCTTTTCCTTGAAGGTCTAGTAATCGCACAAATCGGGTATTGCTTTCAGTTGCGAATTGAATAATAGCGTAATCCGCCATCGGATTCGGATACAAAGCCAAGGCTTGCAATTGAGTTTGATCGATGCTGTTTACCAATACATACCCTCCAATTAGTCCTAGCCCGGAGCCATCCACTTCTGTAGGGCTTCCACACCCTACATTTTCAGCATCCCAAACGTAATTAATTACATTTTCAACTATTCCTTCATCGAATACAGCAAGGTTCAGCTTATAAGTGAAATTGGAGGAATTTGGCACGGTTAGTTGAAAAAGTAATACCCTGTTCTGAGGGCCAACTCCAAACCCATTAATATCCCCATTTAAGGCATAAACGGCACCATCACAAACATTCAAATCTAAACCAATGCCCAGAGCACTGTCCCAAGCATTCGCGGCAGGGCAAGATGCACTTATCCCAATGGAATTTCCAGGTGATGATGAGTTTTCGCGGCCAATGGTAACAAATGAATCATAACAGAGTGCTGGGACAAAAGCGCAAAAACCATCATTGATAACATCGCCAGTAGTGCCACCAAATAAACTATTCCAGATTTGATTCATTGCATTAACATGCAAGGAATGACAACCAGCAACGGCATAAATGGCAGATACAAAGTCCGTTGGATCTTGTAAGTTGGCATAGATTCTATACGTTCTGTGATTAGCAGGATATCCTTCTACAGGAGGTCCTATTTCGGGATCATAGTAAACCTCATTTACAACCTGCACAAGCTGTGCATTTGAACTAAGTGCAAATAGGCTGATTAGAAAAAGGATAGAAAATCTCATAGCTGATGGAGTTTATAACATTATAAAAAGAGACTAATTTCAATGATTAATTGAAGGAAGGTAGTAAAAAAATGGAAAAACAAATAAATAGTAAGCAATTTAATTAATTGAGAACTAAGGGTACGAATATTTGGAAAATACAAATTAAAAAACTCCGGACAATGAATTTTGCCCGGAGCTCCTAATTTTAATGCGTTTTAAGTACTACTCAAGAATCAGATTGATGCGTTGAAAGTTATTCCCATCGTTGATTTCAACCAAATAAGCGCCTGCAGGAAGCCCATTTCTTTTCAGGTAATAAACACTTGAAGAAGCAAGTTCCGGACCTGTAATTTCTTTTCCTTGAAGGTCTAGTAATCGCACAAATCGGGTATTGCTTTCAGTTGCGAATTGAATAATAGCGTAATCCGCCATCGGATTCGGATACAAAGCCAAGGCTTGCAATTGAGCTTGATCGATGCTGTTTACCAATACATAAATGGCTTCAGAAAAACTGCTACAGCCATAGTAATCAGTTACTAAAACACTATATTCCCCAGAGATTTCAGCGGTGTATATTTGCTCTTCAGCACCCTCAATCATTTCCCCATCTATATACCATTGATAAGAAACAAAACCTTCATTAGCAGTTAGAATAGCATCACTATCGGTAAAACTAACTTGCGGCGCTTCATGTACTAAAATAAATGCTTCAGATGTAGCCGCACAAAGAGGATTGGAAGCTACAAGAGAAATAGTATAATTATCAGGCTCGAGTCCGTTTAACTCAAGTATGTTGCCCATTCCGGCTTCCTCATCGTTGATGCTCCATTCCAGCGATTCTACATAAGGATAATCTATATTAATTGAAGTATTCCCACTTTCACAAATTTCAGAAGTTGATCCATCCAGCAATTCAAGTTCTGAGCAATCATAAATGGTATGCCAAGTGGTATTAGTAATGATGGGAGGATTTTGATCAAAGTAAATTAGGGCGGTGTTATTAATCACAGAATTAAGACTAATATCTGTGCGAGGTTTGATGCGATAAATTACAAATCCTTCGCTGCCCGCTGGATCAGAAGCGGAATCAGGTAAATTGATTTCATTGAATGTGAAATGTACCAATCCATCTGAACCTAGGCTAGTCATAAAATTGTGTGAGCTATAAAGAGGAGTGAAGGTGTTAATATCTAGAGTGTTGATATCTAGAGAATCTGCAATTACAACATTTTCAGCGGGAGCATTTCCGGTATTTTGAAAGCGAATTCGGTATTCTATTTCATCATCCGGAAGAATATAATGAGGCTCTGCATATCCTATTGGTTCGGCTTGTTTATCGTTGGGGTCATAACCGCATTGCACCAGCGAAGCGTTGTTCCAAGAAAGGGCATATACTTCAACATCATTTTCATCCAAGAAAACCACATTCATTTCAAAATCGAATTCATCACCTATAAAGTTTACCCCAGGACCAAGGATATGGCACGCATAAAAAAATGTTTGTGCGGGGCCTTGATCTTCGAAATTCCAAATTACTTCGCCAATATTTATTTGCGATGGGGCTACTACACCAGGGATAATTTCGGCACTAAGTGTGGGGTCAAAGGTCATGGTAATGGTTCCGCTAAAGGTTACGTTACCTAAATTGTATATGGTTACACCCGCAGTCATTCCATTATCGCAGTGGATATAGGAATTGAAAGCTCCAGTATAAAGAGCGAGTGCAACAATGTCGGACTCGGTACTCATGCCGAGATCGACCTCTATGTTCTCGCAAATATCACTGGCGGAAATCACAAAATTTAAAGACTCCGGTAAAGGGTCAAACAGATTGTCGGAATCCAAAAGGGTCAAGGTATAGGTTGTGCCTGCGGGCATATTAATTTCAAAATGGCCATCGATGTCTGTGAAGAGAATTTCACCGGTTTCATTGATAAGTACTTGTTGAGCGAACAAGCCTGATTCCTCATAAAGGAATGTGTTGTCATAATTTTCATTATCATTTATGTCTCCATAAACAATCCCTAGAATGGTAGTTTCGTAAACACAAGACCCATCATCTGTAGGGCTAGATGGATCATAATTGCAAGCATTTGGGTCCGTGCATCCAGGGTAAATACATTCTCCTCCAGGCGGTAAATTGGGGTCATAGTTAAATGCGTTGGGATCATCGCAACCGAATATGTTTCCAATCAGACCTAATTGTGAGCCATCTACTTCATTTGGGCTGCCGCATCCTAGTGATTCTGTATCCCACACATAACGCATTTCATTTTCTAAAACACCACCATCAAGAATACTCAAATTGATTTTATAAGTCAATTGAACGGTATCAGGAATTGTAAATTGAAATAGCAGAACGCGATTATCGCCACCGACAGGAAAACCATTTTGATCGCCGGGATCAGTGTACACATTACCATCGCAAACGTACAAATTTTGTCCGGAGTATGATGCGCTAAAAGAGTAACTCCATGGCGATGCCCCGGGACAAGAGGCAATAATTCCAACCTGATTTCCGGGAGATAAATTGTGTTGTCTACCAATAGTAGCAAATGAGTCATAGCAAAGAGAAGGATTGGCAATACAAGCACCAAGGTTGATGTGCTCTCCTAAAACACCACCCTCAGCATTATTATAGAATTGACTTTCTGCATTTATGTGTAATGAATGGCATCCACTGACTGCAAATATTGTATAAACAAAATCATCGGGATCTTCTAATAAAGCATACATTCTATAGGTTATGTGATCTTCCGGATACCCATCAACCAGTGGGCCATCATCAGGGTTATAGTATTCTTCCAGAATCACTTGATTGAGCTGGGCAGTTGCGCCCAAACAAACAATGCTAAAAAACAATGAGATTATCTTTTTCATTTTGTGAGGAATTTATTGAGTAGGAGGATTACACTCATTTAATAATTATTGAATTATTAAATATATATATGTTTTTTGTTGTTTAGTTGAAATCTCAACCATATAGCCACCGGAACACAAGCCATTTCGTTCAATCTGAAACATCAAACCCGGAGCGGCCATTGAAGAAGAAACTTGTTTTGCCTGAAGATCGAGAATTCTGACTACTCTGTCAGGTTCTTCTGTTTCAAATTGTAAAATAGCATGATCAATCAGAGGATTAGGGAACACACGAATATCTCCGGCATTATGCTCCTTTAGTCCTGTCACCAATACATAAATGGCTTCAGAAAAACTGCTACAGCCATAGTAATCAGTTACTAAAACACTGTATTCCCCAGAGATTTCAGCGGTGTATATTTGCTCATCAGCCCCCTCAATCATTTCCCCATCTATGTACCATTGATAAGAAACAAAACCTTCATTAGCAGTTAGAATAGCATCACTATCGGTAAAACTAACTTGCGGTGCTTCATGTACTAAAAGAAATGCTTCAGATGTAGCCGCACAAAGAGGATTGGAAGCTACAAGAGAAATAGTATAATTATCAGGCTCGAGTCCGTTTAACTCAAGTATGTTGCCCATTCCGGCTTCCTCATCGTTGATGCTCCATTCCAGCGATTCTACATAAGGATAATCTATATTAATTGAAGTATTTCCACTTTCACAAATTTCAGAAGTTGATCCATCCAGCAATTCAAGTTCTGAACAATCATAAATGGTATGCCAAGTGGTATTAGTAATGATGGGAGGATTTTGCTCAAAATAGATGTAGGCGGTGTTGTTGATTTCGGTGCCCGGCTCAACATCAAGTTTTGGTTTAATACGGTAAACAACATAACCTTGGCTGCCGGGTTCATCACTAGTAGAATCTGGAAGATTTATTTCATTAAATGTAAATTCCACAAGTCCGTTCGGCTGCAAACAGGTCATAAAATTATGCGATGCAAAGACAGGATAAAATGTACTTAAATCCAATGTTTCTGTATCCAGAGTATCTTCAATGGTGATATACTCCGCCGGGAAATTACCGGTGTTTTGAAAACGAATTCGGTATTCAATTTCATTTTCTGCCAATACGTAGTGAGGCTGCTCATACCCGGCAGGCTCAGCGTATTTATCATTTGGGTCATAGGCACAAACTACAATAGGAAAAAGAGTCCAGGTTTGGTCATACACCACATTATCATCATCATCATAAAGAATTAAATGAAGAGCAATAGGAAATTCCTGTCCAATATAATCTACTCCGGGCCCTTCAATATGGCACTGATATAAAAGACTTTGTCCCGGCATGTGATTGTCTAAATCCCAAGCTACTTCGCCAGAACTAATGCTCGTAGGAGGAACAACACCATTGAGTGGAACAGCATTGAGAATGGGGTCAAAACTGAGTGTAAATGCGCCGTTAAAAGGAAGATTACCAATATTGTTAACCCAAACACCAGGATTGAAGCCATTGTTACAGTGTATATTCATCATCCAAATGCAACAAGGCCCTCAAACAGATGCAATTTGACCATTTTGTACACTGAAACCTAGATGTAGGGTTTGGTTGCCACAATTATTAGATGCGTTTATTTCAACACCAATGGAGTTTTCAAGGGGCTCATAAATATCATCATTATCCAATAGTGTGAATGTATATGTGCTGCCCGCAGGAACCTGATATTGAAATAGTCCGAAATTATCTGAGAATATAATTTCACCTGTTTCTTCAACTAGAATTTGTTTGTTGCTAAGAGGGGCGTCATCAAAAAAATCAAAATCGAAATATTCGTTACCGTCCAGATCTGCATATACAATGGCAGTTAAGGTTGTATATGTTTCGCAATTACCGTCATCTGCATTTGCGTCTGGATCGTAGTTACAAGCTTGGGGACTAGTACATCCTAAATATTGGCAAGTGCCATCGTCCAAAGAACTTCCAGCGTCATAATTGTCAGCTTCGGAATCATTGCAACCAGGATGACCACTTAGAATATTGAGTTGGAAGGCACCTTGACTTTCTGAATCAATAAATACAAAATATTGAGAGGCTGCTGATAGTCCGGAAATGTAATAATATCCATTACCCTGAATAGCTTCGTTGCAATAGATTTCAGACCCACCACAAGCATCAAAAACGGCAATATCCAAGCTTTGTTCGGTAGCAGCAAAGTTTATAATTCCTTCAGAATCTGTTGATTCAAATTGCAGCCAAATGCCGTTGTTTATGACTTGATCTGTCCAGCAAGATCCAGCAGTCCCTGAATTCCCACCACCGAAATTAGATGTTAATATTTCGGGGCCATCCATTATGATACCCAAAGCAAGGGCGCATTCAACTGCATCACTTGGAACATAAACACATAAGCCGTTATCAAAATTTGCATTTAAATCATAATTGACAGCTAAAGCGTCAATACAACCAATATATTGGCAATAACCGCCAGGCTCAAGAAATGGATTATAATTGTCAGCATCGGGATCACTGCAGCCCGCAGCCCCTCCAATTAGTCCTAGCCCGGAGCCATCCACTTCTGTGGGGCTTCCACACCCTACATTTTCAGCATCCCAAACGTAACTAATTAAATTCCCACCTATTCCTTCATCGAATACAGCAAGGTTAAGATAATAAGTGAAATAGGAGGAATTTGGCACGGTTAGTTGAAAAAGTAATACCCTGTTCTGAGGGCCAACTCCAAACCCATTAATATCCCCATTTAAGGCATAAACGGCACCATCACAAACATTCAAATCTAAACCAATGCCCAGAGCACTGTCCCAAGCATTCGCGGCAGGGCAAGATGCAATTATCCCAACGGAACTTCCTGGTGATGATGAGTTTTCGCGGCCAATGGTAACAAATGAATCATAACAGAGTGTTGGGATAAAAGCGCAAAAACCAGCATTGATAACATCGCCAGTAGTGCCACCAAATGAACTATTCCAAATTTGATCCATTGCATTAACATGCAAAGAATGACAACCAGCAACGGCATAAATGGCAGAGACAAAGTCCGTTGGATCTTGTAATTTGGCATAGATTCTATACGTTCTGTGATTAGCAGGATATCCTTGTACAGGAGGGCCTATTTCGGGATCATAGTAAACTTCATTTACAACCTGAACCAGCTGTGCATCTGAACTAAGTGCAAATAGGCTGATTAGAAAAAGGACAGAAAATCTCATAGCTGATGGAGTTTATAATATCATAAAAAGAGACTAATTTCAATGATTCATTTATAGGAAGGTAGTAAAAAAGCATAAAAGGGAATAAAATAATTGAACATTGTGAAAAATAATTTTCATAACGTTCGATTTCCGAATGTAATTTCGACCAATTGGATATGGGTTCACTGCTGATATTGAGCACAATAGACTTGGAATGCTAGACAGAAAAGTTAGTGCTGAAATCGAATGAATTATAAAAAGAAAGGCTGAGAAAGGAGAAAGAAATTATTCAATTGTAGCCACACATTTTAATTCTATGGCTATGGGCGTAGGAAGTGAATTTACTTCAACTGTGGTTCTGCAAGGCTGATTATCTTTGAAGTATTCAGCATAAATTTTATTGAATTCCCGAAAATCACGTTTCATATTCACCAGAAAAACGGTAACATCAATTAATTGATCCCAGGACGATCCAGAGGCCTCCAGAATCACACGTACGTTTTGGAAAACGGAATGTACTTGCGCACTGAAATCAAAGTCCTCAAAATTTCCATTATGATCTAAAACTAATCCTGGAACGGTTGAGTCATTTGGGCCTGTGCCGGCAGTTCTAGGGCCAACACCACTCAAAAAAAGAAGATTTCCGGCTTTGCGGGCATGAGGGTATAGTCCAACAGGTTTGGGTGCTTTGTCGGTAGAAATTCTGCCTTCGCTCATATCATTTATATCAAATTTAAAATTGAATCTTTTATGGTGGACTCAAGTCAAGTTTAGCCATTTTCCAGCGCTTGCCTAGATTAATTTTTCTATTCTGAACGGAATATGCCACTCCACCTATGAGCAAATATAAGGATGATAGCCTGATGGCTGTTTCATCCACAAGAGGACTTTCATTTCGATTAATTCCTCTATCAAGTGCTGTTATGGTGATAAAGAAAGGAATAGAACTCCAGGCTCCTGCTTTAAGGGCCTTTGCTAATTTCCGAGGTATAATTACTTGATCAACCCTGTTGTAGGCAATATTAATGCCGTTAAAAGTAAAGGAGCTGTCTCCTATTTCTTCGATGATGCCGACATATTTTATTGGCTCATTATCGATCTTCAATCTTATTTCAGCCCCTTTTTCGAATTTGAGACCGACAGGGCGCTTTTGACTTTTGACACTCAGATAAACGGCTTTCTGAGCCACGAGCAAAAAAGGGAGAAAAATCAATATTGCATTAATAAGCCATCGCATTGAGCCAAGTTAGAGATAATTGTAAACAGTTTGAGCCAAGTTGTGCCGATTTAACAATTGCAAATACCACAGCACATCGGAATTGTTTATAAGTCGGTTAGTAACCTTTGGGTTACCAACATTTTACCGAGCGAAATAATTATGAATTTCCCTTCATGATTCCCGAAAAGCGGGGGCAATAAGAAGGAGTACGATTTTCAATTATAGGTTAAGGAACAGAAAAGGCGCTTGGTGAGGCGCCTTTTTTTTAATCGTTCATGATACTTTCGATGTGATCTGCTTCAATAGGAATGTCGGCCATCAAATCCACAAAACCACTTGATGTAATGAGAATATTATTTTCAAGTCGAATACCCAATTTCTCTTCTCTGATATAGATGCCGGGCTCAACAGTAAAAACATAGCCTTCTTGCACAGGAATAGTCCAGTCGCCATAATCATGCACATCTATTCCGAGGAAATGCGAAGTTCCATGCATGAAATATTTTTTGTAGGCTGGCCATTTTGGGTCTTGTTTTGCAACATCTTCTTTGGTGATTAAACCAAGATTAAGCAGTTCTATTGTCATCATTTCACCCACTTCTTTATGGTATTCATGCATCAAAGCACCAGGGCGAATTAGTTTCATTGCGCCTTTCATTACATTCAGAACGGAGTTGTACACCGCGCGCTGTCTTGCAGTGAAACGACCATTTACCGGGGCACAACGGGTCATGTCCGATGCATAATTTCCATATTCTGCGCCCACATCCATCAATATTACGTCTTTATCTTTGCAAGCGGCGTCATTACTGATATAATGAAGAACACAAGCATTGAAACCTGAAGCGAGAATTGGGGTATAGGCAAATCCCCGAGATCCGCGGCGAAGAAACTCATGTGCATACTCTGCCTCAATTTCATACTCCATAATGCCGGGCTTCAACATCTTTAGAACCCTTTCAAACCCTGCTTTTGTAATATTACAAGCATTTTGCATTTGCTCCACTTCTGCAGCCGATTTAACGGAGCGAATTCTGTGCAAAATCGGATTGCTTCTTTCAATAATGTGATGCGGATATTTTTCTCGGAACCACTTGGAGAATCTTTTTTCTCTGGTTTCTACTTCAATGCTGGCGCGGGTATGCTCAGTGTTATTTAAATAAACGCATTTAGCTTCCGCAAGCATACCGTGGAGAATTTTCTCAAACTCGCCGAGCCAATAAATAGTTTGGATGCCGGAAACTTGAGTGGCCTCTACTTTGCTGAGTTTCGCCCCTTCCCAAATGGCAATTTCACTATTGGTTTCTTTGAGAAAAAGTATTTCGCGATGATGAGGATGAAAACTATCCGGGAAAATCAACAATATACTTTCTTCCTGATCAACCCCGCTCAGATAGAAAATATCAGAGTGCTGTTTGAACGGCAAAGTTCCGTCGGCGCTCGTTGGATAGATATCATTTGAGTTAAATATTGCCAATCCGCCAGACTCAAGTTCGTTGCTGAACTTCTGTCTGTTGTGGATGTAGAGCTCTTTTGGGAGTTGCTTATATCGCATTATGCTATCTATTTTGAGATTTGAAAGATACGCAGCTTCATCAAGTTGTCAAAACTAATCATTATGAGCGCTTTACTACGGATCGTTTTTTTGTAGCAGCCTTTAAATATTACTAAACCTCACTAAAGTTCCCAGTGGCAAAAGCTGTTTTTGGCTTGATTCAAGACAAATTTCACCGGCTTGCAAACTTTCAGGTTTAAACCATTTTCGGCTGAGGTTTTCTACTGCTATTGGTGTGATGCCGGAATAGGTATTTATAATTACAAAATGTTTTTCGTCTGTAATCATACTCACGGCTTCAAATAAGGCATTAATTTGGTCTTCAAGGCGCCATTTTTCGCCTTTTGGACCGAGGCCCCAAGAGGGCGGGTCCATGATAATTCCTTGGTATTTATTGCCCCGTTTTGCCTCTCGTTGTGCAAATTTAAGCGCATCTTCCACCATCCAGCGGATATCGCTTATTTTGTTGAGTTCTTGATTTTCATTAGCCCAAGTAACTAATTGTTTTAGCGAATCAACATGTGTTGTTTTAGCACCGGCCATTCTTGCTGCAACTGAGGCGGCCCCGGTGTATGCAAACAGGTTCAAGAAATTTGGTTGAGCAAAACCCCCTTCTTGAAGAGCATTCGTCATTCTGGCGATGTATTCCCAGTTTACTGCTTGTTCAGGAAAGATCCCTACATGTTTGAATTGGGTGAGTTTTAGTTTTAGTTTCAGGTCTTTATTTGGAAAAGGGTATGAAATATGCCATTCTGAAGGAATATTTTGTCGTTCTTCCCACCATCCGCTTTTGGCATCCTTGTGCTTAAAAATGGCATGAGCAGCCTGATTCCATTCTCTTTCTGACAGTGCTTTCGGCCAAATAGCAGCACTCTCTGGCCTAATCAAAACGATGCTACCAAAGCGCTCCAGCTTCTCTCCGTCGCCACAATCTATAAGCTCATATTCCCTCCAGCGGGTTGGACAATACCTCATAATGCGAAATTAGTTCAAAGAAATGCTTAAATTCAACCCGAATTCAAGGATATGAAACAAATATACAGTAGCCTCTTTTTAATCATGATTTGCCTGTTTGCCAGCGCTCAGATTCAATCGCTAAACCTCACTCATGGCGGACTTACCCGAACGTATAAACTCAGATTGCCGGCCGGTTATCAGGAATCAGGTCAGTATCCATTGGTAATTGTGCTGCATGGTTTAGGGGGAAGTGGTTCGGATATGATCAACGATCTTGGCTTATGGGCGGTGATGGATAACCCTCAACACCCATTTATTGTGGTTGCTCCTGACGCAATATTGGATGAAACAATTTTTGGCACGTATCAATGGAATGAAGGCTTGAATCCTTTTCACGCTGCAGATGATGTAGATTTTATATCCAATCTTATCGATGAATTAATTGCTAATCATTCCGTAAGTCCTGACCGTGTTTATTGCACCGGAATGAGTGATGGAGGATTTATGACGAATAGACTAGCGTGTGAGCTCAATAATAAAATTGCAGCATTCGCAAGTGTTACCGGAACCATGGCAACATCAATTAATTGCAGTCTTGGCCGACCAATAGCGCTTTTCCACATTCACGGAACAGCAGATGATGTGGTGGATTACAATGGAGAATTACTACTTGGCTCGCCCATACTTGCTCCTTTCATGTTTTCAGTGCCTGAGCTGATGGAGCATTGGACAGGAAACTCAAATTGTTATATGGATATCAGCACTGAATTGCTGGGCGATGATACCGAAGTGTTTAAATACACCCAATGTGATGAAGGATTTGAAGTTTGGCATTATAAAGTAAATGGAGGAGGTCATGAATGGTATATTAGTCCATCGTTCAACACAACACAACACATCTGGGATTTCTTCGAGCAGTTTACGCTTGTAGTTAATATTGATGAGAATGTTGAATTCGCTGAAATTGAAGTATACCCCAATCCATCGAATGCTGAGTTTAGTGTAAGCACTTCCTTCGATTCAGGCTTTCAGTGGCAAATGGTAAATACTAACGGAACAGTTGTTGATGCAGGATTTTGTAATAGTGGCAACATGAATTACGGGAATTACAGATTGCCGTCTGGAGTGTACGTATTACGTATTATTCCAAGAGTTGGAATTTCAATAAATAAACGTATTATTGTTCAGTAAACAGTTAAATTATGAAATAATGATATTAAGAACGATTCTCACAATATTATTTTTTGCTCATATTTTTGTTATTATTCAGGCGCAATCGGATCAATGCTTAACGGATCGTTATGCTGATATTGCTGTTTTTGACAGTACCGACATAGTTGTTGAGAATAATATTCTCTATGGAACATCTACCAATTTATTTACAAATAATTCAACTAATTTATTTCTTGATGTTTGGAGCCCAGACCCATCGATAGACCCTTTAGCGGAGAGACCTTTGATTCTTTTAGTTCATGGTGGGAGTTTTATGGCTGGCTCCAGAGCAGATATGAATTTCTTTTGTATGGAATATGCCCGACGAGGTTTTGTTGCGGCAACAATATCATACAGATTGGGATGGGGCTGTGATCCAAATGCAGGTATTTTTACTTGTGGTATATGCGGTCCTCTCGCAAATAATTTAACTACAGCAGTATATTGTGCTGTGCAAGATGCTCATGCTGCTATGCGCTATTTGGTTACTAATTCCGTTGATTTTGGGATAGACACCGATTGGATATTTGCAGGAGGAGTGAGCGCAGGTTCTATTACAGCACTTGGTCTTTCTTTCACTGATCAAGCTGAAGCGAACACTTATTTTGCCAACTCAGTAGCATTAGCAGGAAACATTGATGATGCGGGAAATGAATTGACTGCAGATTTTCAAATCAAAGGCGTAGTGAATGATTGCGGCGCAGTGTTTAATGCTAATTTGATTCAGGCGAATGAAAATATTCCGGTCATTTCCTTTCATGATGATCTTGATTGTGTGGTACCATATAATACAGGGAATGTGCTTTCATGTTTAGGTTGTAATGCATTTCCTGTAGTTTCAGGATCAGCAGTGATAAACACAAGATTGAATCAGCTTGGAATTTGCTCTGAACTAAATACGCGTCAACTTTCATTAAATCATTGCAGTTGGCCTGCTTTAAATATCGTTAGGAGATCTTCTTGTTTTCTGAAACGAATCATGTGCGGGGTATGCACCAGTTCAGCAAATAATGATATTAACTCAAGTTCTCCATGTGCTCTGCTTGGTATTGAGGAGGAAGGAGCCTGTGCAAGCGACCTTAATAATGATGGCCTTGTGAATTCCGGAGACCTGCTAATCCTTTTGTCTGAATACGGAATTATTTGTCAATAAACAAGGGGAAAAACACCCTAATATTAGGTAGAAATGCGGGGTTTTTTAAAAACGAATAGCCCGAACTTGCAGCGAAATTGAAAAGCTGTGTTGAACGAAGAAGACTATTACCTGAATTATTATTTAATGCTCACTCCTGAGGCGCTAAACTAAGCCCTTCTATTTTGGTGTTCAAATAACTTGAGGCTTCCGCAACCAGGGCTTTGGGATATTGTTGAATCTAATGAATAGCTGAACAATGCAATCAGAAATCTAGCAAGAAATCCTGATAGCTATATCCAGCGAAAACGCCATATCCATTTTCAACATTGGAATAGATCATAACGGGCTGTGAAAAGGGATCACCGTTAACCTGAAATTGCGAAATGGCCGTGTTTCTGTATAAATAATAGTCTTCAGAGACACTCATTATTCTGAGATAGAACTCGCCACCCTCTATGTAATCTGCACTTCGGATGGGGATATTAACTCTGTTTCCATTAAAAAGATCGTCAGAGAAAAGGGCATTATTGTAATGATAGAACTCACTATCTCCCACATCACCCTCAGAGTTTCGCAAAACTTCACTGTTAGTTATAAAACTCAAAATTATATCATACTCAACCCCCTCTTGTCTATAAACAAGCAGGATTTGATAGTAATCACGGGAATTGGGATTATCATCAAATTGTATATTTATAAGAAATGGATACAAATCACCAATTTGTACCTCGGATGTTATTACTTCAGAATTTTCGGGGATTTTTGGGATTGATGTGGTAGCAGAAACCTGCGGTAAACTGTTATAGTTAGCATCTATTTTATATTGCTTTCCTACGGAAGGAAGAAATGGAAGGGCATATTTTCCGGCAGAAATTTCAGTGAGGCTCCCAACAAGGGTTCCATTTTCGAAGGCATTTACAGTTGCTCCTGAGAGCTTTTGAAAGTCATTTTCGGAAAGGATGCTTTCACTTTTGCTGAGTTGCACAATTATAGAATCGTCATTTTGAGATAGATACGAGCCCATTACAATTTTAGAGACTGCACCGGGATCATTAAAAGGAATTTCTTTTTCGCAGGAAATGAAAAGAAATGAAAATAGGAGAAATAGGAAGTTTGCTTTCATTTCAATTAGAATTTGAAGTTATATGAAACGGCTGGCAGAATGGGAAAAAGGCTTATTTGAAAAAGCTTTTTGTTTCCCTGATCATCGTTGGAGAAATAGAGGAAGAACGGGTTTTGGCGATTATAAATATTGTAAAATCCGAGGCTCCAGGTTCTCGTTCCCCATTTCTTTTTTTTGTGAAGATTGACGCCAAAGTCAGCTCGATGATAAGCGGGCATTCGATATGCGTTGCGGTTGGTAATAACGTCTAATTCACCACCAAAATAAGATTGAAAATCAGCGAGTCCAGGCACATCTGTGAACGCAGGCATGCGCCCCACCGGAAGTGTAACAGCATTTCCGGTGCCATAAACCCATACAAAACCGGCATCAACATTTTCATTAAAAGTATAGGTTAAGGCAAGACCAATATCATGTCTTCTATCGAAGCGATAAGGAAATGTTTCGCCATTATTGAGATTGGCGAATTGTCTGTTGCTCCAGCTCAAAGTATAGCCAATCCAACCACTGAGTTTTCCTTTTTTCTTTTCGAGAAGGAGTTCCAAACCATAAGCATCGCCCTTGCCAGTTTCCACTTTATTTTGCCAGTCTTCACCGGTGCCCTGAAAGCTTGCCCCATCTTTATATTCAATGAGATTATACATCCATTTGTAATAAATCTCGGCACTTATTTCAAATTGTGAATTCAGATCGTGGGCATAACCAAGTGCGACTTGATCAGCAAATTGTGGTTTTGTTTTGTCAGTGGCTGGGAGCCATAAATCAGTGGGCAAACCAATGGAACTATTACTTAATAAATGAAGAAACTGAGCCATTCTTGAATAGGAGGCTTTTAAAGAAGAAACATCATTCAGCAAATACCGGCCTGAAAACCTTGGTTGAAGACTGAAGTAGGTTTTATTATTAACAAGAAATCCTGCTAAATGTAATCCTCCGTTGAGCTTTAATCTTGAATTTATCTTCCAATCGTTTTCTGCATAAACGAAGAACTCATGTGCATATACTTTATTGGAGCCAAAGGTTGTGTCTAAGCTGCTATATGCATCGTCTAATTCATATTGATTGATTCCAGGAGTGAAAGTGTGGTAAGTATATGCTCCACCAAACTTGGTATAATGATTAGGATTTGGAATAAAATCAAAATCTGATTTAACACCAAAATCTCGAATACCGGAGTCGTATATAAATCTCAGGAATTCGTCATCATCTGTTTCTGAATTAACTGTTAATTCAATATCTGTGCTAAAGTTATAATTGCTGAATGTGGCTGTAGTATTACTAAATAATTTAGCATTATGAATGTGATTCCAACGAAGAGCTACAATTGCGTTACCCCATGACAAAGAGGCCTTGAAGTCTTCTGTTGCATTATCGAAATTATTACTGTATCTGGTGTAAGCCCGATCTCTGCCAAAGTAACCGCTGAGGTAAATGCGGTTGTTATCATCTAGAATATAGTTGAGCTTGGTATTGAGATCATAAAAGTAGTATCCTCCTGTGCCATCCGCTTCAGCAGCCCTTATGAAAGGCTGCGCAAGAATATCGATATAGGTTCTTCTCGCGGAAATTAGAAAGGAGGCTTTGTCTTTGGCTAGGGGACCTTCCAACGTGAAACGACTTGCAATTATCCCAATAGATCCTTCGCCGTGAATTTCGTTCATATTGCCTTCTTTCATTCGAATGTCGAGCACAGAAGACACTCTTCCACCATATCTGGCGGGAAAGCCACCTTTCACCAAGTCAACATTTTTAATAGCATCGGAATTAAAAACGGAGAAAAATCCGAAAAGGTGAGAGGCATTGTAAATGGGCACACCATCGAGTAAAATGAGATTTTGATCTGGGCTTCCCCCTCTCACATATAATCCGCTTGCGCCTTCTGTGCCTGATTGCACGCCGGGGAGTAGTTGAAGCGTTTTAATAATGTCCCTTTCGCCCATCAAAACAGGCAAACTCCTAACCTTATTCATGTCAAGTTCAAGACTGCTCATTTGAGTTCTTTCCTGAATTTTTTCTACATCAGCAACTATCTCTGCTTCAGCCAAAACCTGCCCGGGCTCCAAGCGAATATCAATTCTCATGTCTTCATCGAGCATAAAGGCCTTCCTGATTGGCTGGTATCCCACATAACTGAAAAGCAGATCAACGCTATCGGAAGGCAAGGTGAGACTGTAGAATCCGTAGATATTGCTGGAAATGCCCTGCCCTGTTTTGTAATCGTAGATCGTAGCGCCGATGAGTTTTTCGCCAGTCTGGATGTCTTCTAAATACCCGCTGATGCTAAATTTGGCCGTGTTTTGCGCCTGGATAATATGCGCTAAAAACAGCATTTTTATTAATGATAGTATGGCGATTGAACGGCTCATGTGCATAGATAGAACATTCTAAGGAATGGAAAAGCCCCGAAAATAGAGAATATTGCAGAAAAAAAAGGCAATAAATTACTAGGCAGTAAAAGCTTAATCTATAATCAAGCTTGATAGCATTGAATTTCGGAAAGTATACCCTCATCTATCCAAAACATAATTCCGTTTTGAGCTGATTCTATGAGGTAGATCTCTTCAGCACCAGCATTTTCCCATGATTCGGTTTCAATATCATCCCAAGCAATTTCGTCCAGGCAATCCAAAAGTGCTTGCTGGTTCATGCCCACATGAATTTTACCGGAAATATGACTAACAGGATTAGTTACTGAAAAATCGGAAAGTGCCCATTCATTTTCACTATCAAAGGAAAGCGATAATTCGATTTCATCGTAGTGCCAAGATTCGCCAATAGCCTCAACCTCTTCAACATTTACATCTTCCACCTCATCAGGCTCTCCAAGGATTAGCTTTATTTGCTCCCTTGTCATGCCAAATTTGATTTGGCCAATTCCCTGATTAGGATAAATAATACTGAGATCTATGTGGGACATAATTAGGATGATTTATGCAAATGTAATGATTGAAAAGCAAGCAGCCCGAATTACACTGGCCCTTTATTGAACTACAAGTTGCAGATTAGCCAATCTTATTTCATTTCCGCTTGGATCTGAGGCTAGAACATTGCTTATTCTGACTTTTGAATTCGGTATACAATTTTGGAGTGCTGATTGAGCCTTTTCATTTATTTCAGAACCTATATTTTCAAATTCTAACAAAAGCCCAGCCGGATGTTCTATTTGTAAAGTGAAACTCAGGATAAACCACACCGGAATGTTTCCATAATTTCTTAGTTCAGGCTGGCTGAGCTGGATGTTTGTAGCAGAAGCTATAACATTCTTTTCTATAAAGATATTTGCCGAGCCATAACCACTAATAACTGCAACAGGGTTAGGCTGCTGGCGAATGAATAAATTGCGAGTATCGATGATCTGTCCTGCACTATCCATTATTTCAATACTGCAAGTAAGAGCTTTGTCATTTGGGAGTATAATTAATGTGCAACCTGACCATTTATAGCCCGCATTTATTACATTAAACAACAAATCATTACAAGAATATCCCTCAACTACTATATTGAGTTGATTTTCTATTCCTCGAAATACAAAATCTGATGAGGGAGTTTCAATTGCGATATTTTTTATCTGCGTTGAAACTAAGCTTGAATGCAGAATAAAACAGAATAAAGCGAAGTGTTTCATATTCTTAAAATGAAGGGCAGCCTGTGAATCTGAACTGTTTTACTTTTTTATTTTTCCTTGCTCTGAAGAAATTTTTTCTTTTCTGTTTTTTCTCCTCATTTTGTGCTTCAGTTTGCTTAGGTTTTTCGGGCGAAACAGTGAAAGTATGTTCATTCTGAGTCTCATGTTTAAGCTCGCTTTGAGCGATTATAGGCTTCACATTAAAACCGAAGTATGCGATTATTGTAAGTAGAGTGAATCTTAGGCGATATGAAAAACTAAAGGTTCTTTTTTGTATTTGATTTTCATTGAAGATTCCGCAGATATTTGTGCCTTTGAATTCTCTTCTTATTTCTTCCGGGCTTTTATTGCGTAAATCCAATATTTTCTTGTTACAACTTTTGCACTGGAAACTATTGTTCTCAATGCTTTTGAGGCTCATTGGACATGGACTATGTAAGTCTATTAATTTGTTCATCGTAATAAATTTAGTGCAAGGTATTATTTATTAGCAAATCGTGTTATTCATCCGAATAATTGAATTGGTGAAAAGGGCCTATTGTTTGATGTGTTTCTCGATTCTTTTGTCTGGAATTAACCAAATAAAAGCTACAAGAACATAAATACCTCCCGAAATGAACACACTCACAAAGCTCAATGGTATAGCAGAAATGTAAAGCGCTAAGGATGCTTTTCCTTTATAGTCTTTTCCTACTGCTTTAGCGATAATAGAATCATTCCCCATTTCTGCAATAATAGAGCTTTGAAGAATCCAATAGGCGAATGCAGCCATTAACAGCACAAAGCCATACAATGCGGAAGGCATAGGAGCAAAGTAATTCTCTCCCATCCAGCCTGTGGTGAAAGGCACAAGTGAAAGCCAGAACAAAAGGTGCAAATTGGCCCATAGAATTTTACCACTTATTTTGTTGGTTACCTGTAGCATGTGATGGTGGTTGTTCTAGTAAATCCCGATGTACGCAAAACTCAAGGTATAGCTTAGAAAAATAGGAATAATTGGAAAGAGGGCTTTGATTTCTGTTCCTTCAGGAACTTTCATTTCAAGCACCATAATTGTTATAATAATGGCCAAAACGCCATCACTAAATGCTTCTAAGCGGTTGGCATTCATTTAAAAGGTCATTATTGGTAGGATCGAAAGAGGCACTTAGTCAAATAAAATGTTGCAATATTTAACGTCACATTTAATATAAATAATAATAGCCTTAATTATTTAATCGCAAAGCAACCCAAAGAATGGAAGAAATCCACCAATCAGATCATTGGTATTCGTAAATCCATTTCCATCAATATCACCAATACATTCCGGTCCAGAACAGCCGTAGTCGGATAGTAATATGAGCAAATCAGCTACACTTCTCATTGCGTCGTTGTTCAAATCGCCAATGCATTCATTTGAATCAAATGCATCACAAAGACCATCATTGTCTGAATCTGTGAAATATGCTTCTGCAAAATAGAACGCATCAATACCCACTTCAATTCCGATTTTTCGGGCTGGAATATCATCAGCAGGAGGATGAATTCCTCCCCATATTCTGGATAGGGCAGATTCATCAGCCGCATCACGATAGGTTGCCCATTGTAAGTGAACATCAACGCTGGGACCATCTTCAAATAAAAGGAATTCATTCATAGGTGCTGTAAATTCTCCCATTCCACCGGGGAAATATTCATTTCCAGTCATTAGCGTCATCACTTCGGCTGCAGCTCTTGAGAATGAAGAATGACCGGAAACATACCCCGCAAATGGGGGTGTCACAAATGATGGCCTTTGGTAAGGCTCCCAATTTTCAGCTAGTATCCAACCCACTCCAGCGAATTCTGAATCAACGTTGTTGATGGCCTTATGGCCTTTCCAAGCTTTCAATTTTATTTTCCCAACATGCTCATTTGACAGCCCGGCGAGAGGATCACCCATTTCAACCAATTCAATGTAATCTGGAATTATTGGCAATCCTGCGGGGTGATAGGAAGTGCCCAATGGATCTGAACTTTGACCTAAATCACCCATTGCGCGGATTGCAGAAAGCGGCCTGATATAATCATACCAACCTTTTATACCCCAGGTTGTAATTGCAACATCATGCATAGCCCCGCCCAAAGTGAGATAGCCTTTGACGTCCCATTCCAGATCATCCAAAATAGGACCGATTCCTTTATATCTTTTTTCTATTTCAGGATGATCCGCTACATAATTGAAAATGGTAAACCAATGACCTGGAGGTGTTTCTGACTCTGGGCCATCAGACCAGAATTCTGCCAAAACTCTGGTGTAGTCAGCTCGAGGTACTAAATTGGATTCATAAGGCAATCCGGTAGCGGGATTTATAGGATGACCATTGTTTATTGTTCCTCCATTTAGTTGATCATAGAATGAAGGGTAATCTGCAACAGTGGCGGGTAATTCATTGCGATCACCCAAACTAGCCGGAGAAATATCCCACATAACTCCATCTGTAGGGTCTAAATGGGACGACCATGTAGCTGTTGTAACAAAGTTCCATCTGTAATATTCTGAATCACCTGTTCCATCCATATTGATTAATGGCGGTGTGCCAGGATCATGATAAACGACATAATCAAAGCCATTGCGATTATTACTAACCATATCATCTGACTGAAGAGCGAAGGGAGAAACTTGACCCCATTCAGGCGATAAAAATGGAGGCGTAGCCCCTGGAATTGCATTGCCACTTTGATCAATAAATAGATCAAGTGTAATTTGCTGCCAGCGATTAAGATCGCTGATATCAGGATTGCCTGGTAAATCTACAATGAGCGGAATATTAACCGGAGCATAAGAGGTGTTGGCGTAGGCGTTTTGCTCATTAGAGCCATCTTGTAAGCCAAATTCAATAATGCATTGCGCAATGTAATTTCCTAAAGCAGCGGCTGAGCCATTGCTGTAATCTACCGAATTGAAGCCGAGATTCATTCCCAAAGTTTGCATGTGGTTATTGTAGGCAGTTGACAATAAAACGGCATTGGGAGAATTAGCAAAGCGATGGGAGAGTAGTCGATAGCTGGCATAGCAAATGGCAGTGTCGCGTGCTGCCTGAATATTATTAGGAGCTGGAAACCCATCAAAATCACAGGTGAATCCATCAACTGTTTGGCCTAAGAGGAATGTACATGCATTTTCATCAAAAACGGCCCATGCATCCCACATAGCAATTGATGTGTGAAACAAATTACGGGCGTGCACTGTTGGTCGTGCAAAATCTTTTCTAATGGAAGCCAAGAGCATTTCATTCCATTGCCTTGCAATATTGTAATCGGTGCTCACAACGGGAAAATTCACATCGGGTTCGCATTCAGGGCTAGGGTTAGTGGGACAAGGATCACAAGCATCAGCAAGACCGTCCTGGTCATAGTCTGCTGCATTAGGGGCTAAATCGCAATTATCAGACATAAAGAGTCCGTAACCGGAGCATTTTCCAGTTATAAAGTCTTGCAAACCATCTCCGTTGATATCTAGAAAAGCGAAATCGTAACTATTTGTTGCCCAAAGAAATGCGATATTTCCGTAAGGATCACTAAAAACTCCGTTATCATTGCGAAACAAAGCTAATCTCCTGCCAGAATTGCAGGGGGGGATATCTATATCTACATCGGCAACTCCGATGTCTATGTCGCCATCCAGATCCAAATCAGCGGCATGAACATTCCCTCCGAAACTGGCCACACTTGAAAATGGTAGAATTGTTTTAGTTATTGACAGGCTAGTATTTGGGATAAAAGAGTTGATGGTTATAGTATAATCTTGCCCATCATCAACCACATACAAATCGAGAATACCATCCAGATTGAAATCCGCTACTTCAAACATATAAGGGGCAGCTGAAGGCGTTAAGTTTTGCCAATTTATAAACGAACCATCGCCATTATTAAAAAGCAAAAATGTTCCAATTGAATTCCAAGGAGCCACATTGTACAATGTAGAAACCTTAATAATATCCAAATCACCATCCTGATCTAAATCGTGCAATTGAACCGAAGTTCCAAAAGCGGAGTTTCGCAGGTCGCCAAGCCTGTCTTGACTTTCATTCGTAAAAACACCGGATCCATCATTGATAAGCAAATAATCTTTTGCTGGAGTGCCGCCTTCATTTGCTTTGTAATTAACAAAATATAGGTCTTTAAAGCCATCGCTATTAACATCCCCTCCCCAAACTGCACAAAACAGAATATTGTCTTCATTGAGCAAGGGAAACCGAAGGGCACTTTCATCCGAAAAACCGAGCCAATCGCCATTTATATCATCACCGAGATTCCGATAGTAAATGGGTTGTTGAGAAAAGGTATTAGCCAAAATGACATCAGGCCAGGTATCGCCATCGAAATCATCAACATACACGTCACGACAGAAGGTGGGATTCAGTATAAATTCAGGGGCGAATAGTTGTGTTTGATCAACCATGATTCCTTGCTGATTGATAAGCAGTAAATCAGATTTTGGAGGTTCATCGGGAAGTGAAAAAGGCTCTTTTCGCACAACAACCATATCAGGCCAACCATCCTTATTGAAGTCTCCGGTGAAAATATCTTTTTCTTCATCGTCTGAGTTAGCAACGCTAAAAAGCTGAAGTCGGTTTTCGGTATCGTCCAGCCAATCGAGCCATTGAGCATTAGAAACAGTGGAGATTAAGATTACAGCGACAGCGAATAAAACACGCAAAGCAGAAATGGATTTCATCATTGGTCTAAGAATAGATCGGTTAAAAAATAAAGACCAAAGCCAAGCTTACGACAATGATCCAAATCAGCAGGGAATATACAAAGGATTTTGATTATTCCATAACCAGAACGGCAGCTTTTGGCCATTCGGGTTCTGTGAGGATTAATTCATTTCCAATGATCTCATAAGACTGCATATTTCTTAATGCACGTTGAAACAAGTTTTCAGTATCGGAATCAGCACAAGAATTCATGGTTGCGAAGATGTTGTTAGATTTAATATTTCCACTACCACTTAATTCAAATTTGCCGGTTATGTTGTTGCATCCTGAATTTCCGCGGAGCTTTAATGTGGCTGACTCAAAGGTGACATGAGGGCTCACATCTAAGCCTTTTCCAGCCTCTACCGGTTTTTCGTAGAGTTCAACAAGTCTCCACTTTATATCAATAATGTTTGCTTCAGATTTTTTCAAAACGTATTCCCCTGCCAGTTCACCAACAACTAATTCGCCGTTTAAATCAAGTTGAGTAAGTTGGTTCTCTCCAACAAAAAACTTAACTGGATTTTCCTTAATATCAAGCGAAATGTGTGAGCCTATGGCATTCCAGGTAAATGTTCCAGATTGTGAAAGGACCTCATTACTTTTACCCAAATATTTGGATTCAATATTAAATGTTAAATCATTATTTAATGTGACCTTAGTCTCAATTCCAGCACAATCAGCACATGGGAGAATTCCGTTGTAAGTACCTTTCCAATCAAGAGAATTTTGACTGTTATCTAATGAGATTACTTTTTCATCAACATTTTCAGTTGTCGATTTTACCTCTTTAACTTCTTTCTCAGCACATGAAAAAAGACTAAATAATAAAATTATACTTAGATAATTAATCTTTGGGGATATCATAGATAATTAATTTTTGGGTAAAAATACAAAATCATGATTGGGTTATGGCAATTATCTGCCCCTAAACGTTAAACCTGGTTCAAACAGGAAACACGAGGAACTAAATTTAGTGGAGCTATGGACTTAGCGTTTGATGGTATGAAATGATGCCTATACTTGAGTACTTTTGTTGCTCGATTTGTCTAGGTCTCGGAAGATGTTGAGGTATTATAGGTCATTTTATTCGTCATTTACCGGACTGCCAAAGGAGGTTTGGTGGCTGGCGTTAGTTACTTTGATTAACAGAGCGGGGACTATGGTTATTCCGTTTCTATCACTGTACCTCAATAAGGGATTGGGTTTTTCGCTTTCAGAGGTAGGCTGGGTAATGACAGCATTTGGTTTAGGCTCTGTTTTGGGCTCATGGATGGGCGGTATTTTCACCGATCGAATTGGTGCGTACAAAGTGATGATAATCAGCCTGATTTCTTCCGCAGTATTGTTTGTATTACTCCAGTACTTCCACTCATTTTGGGGGATCTGTATAGGCGTGTTTTTAGTTATATCGGCGGCTGATCTTTTCAGGCCGGCAGTGATGGTGGCCTTAGGATCTTATAGTTCAGCTCAAAACAGAACGCGATCAGTTACGCTTATAAGATTAGCCATTAACCTTGGTTTTGCCTTAGGACCTGCGGCAGGGGGATTGATTATTGCTAATTTAGGTTATTCAGGATTGTTCTGGGTTGATGGAGTAACATGCTTTGTTGCCGGAGTTGTGTTGTTGAGAGTGTTGCGACCGAGTAAGTCCAAGCCTGTGGTGCAGGAGATAAACGAGGCGCCTTTGTCTGCCTACAAAGACGGCACATATTGGATTTTCTTTGCCGGAATGGCCTTATTTGGCTTTGTATTTCTTCAGTTATTCAGCACGGTTCCGCTATTTTATAAGGATATTGCGCAGCTAGATGAAAAATCCATTGGTTTACTTATGGGATTAAACGGGCTGTTGATATTTGTTTTTGAAATGCCTTTGGTGAAATTTCTCGAATCGAAAGGATGGTCGCCTACTTCAATTATTATCGCTGGTGGAACCATGGTTGCAGCCTCGTTCTTATTGCTCACTTTTAGTGTTGCAAGCACCCTGATAGTATTGAGTGTTTTATTAATTACGTTAGGTGAAATGTTTGCGTTTCCATTTTCGAACACCTTTGCCATTGAACGCTCCAAGAAAGGTAAAAGAGGCCAGTATATGGCCTTGTATATGATATCATTTTCGCTCTCGCATATTTTAGGGCATAATTCAGGAATGCAATTAATTGATTGGAAAGGGTATCAATTTACCTGGTATGTTATGGCGATAATTATGATTGCTTGTATTGTTTTGATGATTTGGCTCAAAAGAAGAGTCAGATCCGAAAATCAATTGCTGATATCACAACAATAATGATTTAGACGAAAAAATGATTTGCTACATTGCAAGCTATGGCGATTAGAGTGTTGGTGATTAGTGATTACAGGCCGACTTCATCCGTGAGGCCGGAAGCCGAAATTTTTGTGCAACTGGCTCAAATGGGTTTTGAAGTTGATATTATGACCTACGGCGAATCCTGGTATTGTGAGCGATTCAGAAATGCCGGCATAAATGTCATTGATTTTCACCCTAGAGAGAAATTTAGCAGAAGGGAAAGTGATTTTGTTCGGTCCAAAATAGATGAACGGAAGTACGATATTATTCATTTGTTTAATAGCAAAGCAATAATCACGGGGCTTCGTGCTGCTAAAGGGCGAAATGTTAAAATTGTTCTATACCGTGGATACACCGGCAACATTCATTGGTACGATCCCACCGCTTATCTCAAATTTCTGAATCCTAGAGTGGACAAAATTATGTGCCTTGCCAAATCAGTTGAAGAGTGGATTGCGAAACAAATGCGGCCTTCTCATCGTCATAAACTGATTACAATTAATAAGGGGCATTCGCTGGAGTGGTATGAAGGAACTGAACCGGCAAATCTTACAGAGCTTGGAATTCCGAAGGGAGCATTTGCTATTTCAGTTGTTGCCAATGCCAGACCCATGAAGGGGATCATCTATCTGGTGCAGGCGCTGCATTTATTACCCCCCGGTTTGCCTATTCATTTTCTTTTGATTGGAAATGGTATGGACGACCCTCAATTCAGGAATTACATTGACAGCAGCTCCTATAAAGAAAATGTACACTTACCGGGATTTAGGAAGGATGTATTAAATATTGTTGCCGCAACAAACTTGTTTGTATTGCCATCAATTAAAGGCGAGGCGATAACTAAAGCCGTTATTGAGGCGATGTCATTGGGAGTTATGCCGGCGATTTCAACAGTGCCGGGAAATAGAGAACTTGTGATCCATGAAAAATGCGGATTGGTTTATCCAATGAAAGACCCGCAAGGAATTGCCGATGCCATTTTAAGGGCATATAGCGAACCTGAATTTTGTAAAAAAATGAGTTCTGCCGCAAAAGAGCAAATTGAGCGCAACTTCAACACTAAGGACACGGCGCTCAAAGTGGCCGCGATGTACAGAGAATTGCTTTCCGGCAAGAAATTGTAGCGTATCTTTTTAAGTAAAGATCCAGCTATCAGCAAGGAAATTATTGAATAAAAAGCTAGTCCAGATCACATTAAACAAAAGTGTAATCCATGACAAAACTTGCCAATAAGTGTTGCGGCTTAGGTTAATCTGGATCAATAAAAAGCAAGCCAAGATCACAATATAAAAACCGGCATCAAAAAACTCCCAATCTCCGGCATAAGGCAGTTTGGACACAATAACAAAAGCGGTAAGAGCAAGCGCCAAATAGCCTAAAATAGCTCTTGGCAGCACGTTGGATTGTATTTTATCAAAAGATGAAAAAGCCAATACAAAGAACATGGGAGTACACAAAATATATCGAAACAATCCGTTCAAACTTCCACCTTGGAAAAACAAAATATATAAACATGTGCCTGCAACAAATGCAAGACAAGATATTTGAATGAATTCTGTTTTAGTTACGGAGGTGTCGGGCGTTTTGAATGCACTGATAACCTGAGGGATGAATAAAAATATAAAGAAGGGAAAGACAATCAAAAGTGTGGCTATATTCATTCCGAACCCTTCATGTGACCAGTCATAGAAAACCGCCGGCATTCTAAATACATGTCCCCAGCGTTCTTGAGCCTTCATAAAAGCAAACAAAGAATCACTTCCCTCACCCCATTGATAAAGCATGACCGTGAAAGTCCCTGCAATCATTGGAATAGCAAAGAAAGAGAAGCGACTGATTCCCTTGGAGAAGGAACGGCTTTTGATCATGGTGTAAATGGCACCAACAAGTAGAGCAAGCAAGAAAATAGTTACAGATGGCCGCACTGTACCAGCTATAAAAAGGCCAATGAATAGCAGCCAGTATTGTTTTTTAACAAATCCAAAAAAAGCAGCTGAAATAGTGAGAAAGAACAGTCCTTCGGTATATGGAATGATAAAGGCAATTGTTCCTGGAAAGGCCAGACTAATTAATGCTGCTTGAAAAGAATCTTTTGGAGGAGCAAATGCAGCGATCAACAATAGCAGCCCAATTACAAATAATATAAAATTTAGTATTGGGATGAATTTATTGGGAATTTTCAATGTTCTCAAGAGAATAGGGAATGCAGGAAAAAAGGCATAGATATAATCACCCTTGGCCAAATTTTGATTGTATCCATGATCTCGAATTAACAAATAGTGAGCGGCATCCCAGTGTATGAGATTGGAATCTGTTACTGCCAAAAATGGTTCACGCACACGTTGCAAGCCAGAATCTGTTTTGGCCCATGTATCACTTAGCAATCCGATGCTGCGATCGTAAACGTTTTCTTTTTGCAGTAATAGGTGCACTACAATGAAAAGGAGAATAAATACTACTACTGGTATTAGTGCACGCATATAGGGGCAAGTTACATGCAAAATAAAAGGGGCAACATATCGTCGCCCCTTTTTATCAATAGTGTTCTGCTGATTACTGCTTCACAAATCGTGATACAGAACCGTTTTCTGTTTGTAATACATAAACTCCGGCAGGGAGTTTAGAAATATCGATGGTTGTAGAGCCAGCGCTAAGATTAAATGAGGTATGTACAATTCTTCCACTGATGTCTGCGATTCTGATACCACCCACAAGATTTTCTGCGGTAATGGTAATTTGATTGTTAGCAGGATTAGGGAATACGCTTATGTTAGAACCTATTTGTTCTTCAACACCAATAACTTCTTCAACTACAAGATCGTTTGTAATTCGGAAATACACCATATCATTCAAATCTGCGGGATCCAAATCACCACGAACGGAGAGTCCTGGTTCAAAGTCACGCTGAAATAAAATATGCACATAGTCATCTACTACATAAGCCATGGAAGGGAAAGAAACCTCATATCCATCAAAATCTTCATCAGGAGTAACGTCTAAAGCTTCAGACCAAGTATCGCCCCCATCTTCTGATTTGATAATGTATAGGTGCCTGTAGTTTTGGGTGCTGGTAGCGTGGGATTCAACTACACCAGCATAGGAAACGTATAAACTTCCATCTTCACCTTCAGCTATTTGAGGCATGCCTGTTAAGCTCAAGAAATATTGACCAATATCATCCACAAAACCAAGCACACCATCCCCATCAATATCTACAGCATAAGTGATGTCAACATAATTTCCGGCACCCCAACCTTCTTGCCAATAAGCCAGTCCATCAGTAAAAGGAAAATAGCTCCATGCATCGTCACCAAGTACATCATCCAAGTAACGCATATTTCCCCAAAGAACATGGGTATTCATGTCTGAATCTATGAACAGAGCACCAGAATTGTCAGTGTTATACAAAGTATCAGCGATTAGATCACCATTGAGGTCGATTATTTCATCATCACCGGTGTACAAATCAACTTCGAAATCAACAAAAATTTCTTTAACCCAGTTGTCGCCATTGTCTTCAGACACCATCAGATACGAATCTGAAAATGAATTAAACACTGCAATAACTACCTTTTCGCCTCTTGCATGAATGGCGTACGAATCTGCTCGATTTCCAATAAAGAAATCACTTCCCATTCCGTCTAAAACTTCGTCGGAAATATCCCAGGTTTGGCCACCGTCTTGTGATCTCCAGTAAACAATTGCACCATCAAGTCCTTCAAAAGTAACCGTAGGCACTTGTGTTTGGTTACCTGCAGGTGAAGTGAGCGCAATCATGTGTATTGAATTACCATCAGCACCACCAGCGACGGCACGAGGCCAAACAATTCCTTCAGGCGCAATAGAAGTAATAACATCACTAGTCCAAGCATCTCCGAAATTAGCTCGAGAAAGCATATTTAAGCTGGTAGGGAAATCATGATTAATAATTACCTCTTTTCCGCTTGAAAGATGAAGGAGTGAAGGCCAGCCAGTTCTAACTGCCTCAAGCCTTTCTGTTGGGATGTCCGGCCAAGTTTCAACATTGGTTGCGTTGTAACCTGTGCCACGATCGCTATAAACAGACTGTTGGAAGCTTTGCGTCCATGCTGTTGCTTTTACGCTTCCATTATTTACGATACGATTTTGTACCGAGCTATTGGATTGTAAATCGTAATATGACGCACCAACCACCCACTGAGTATATTCTCTTGGGTTATGTAACAATGAGGGAATTTTTTCAGGCATAGCTCCTTGGGCATTAGACTCTCCAGCGCTCACTTCAATAACCGAAGGAACGTATTTTGAAATAGGATACGTCTTATTTTCAAGGCTCTGTCGCATTGGCGTCTGCGCCAAGGCAACTACGGAGAGAAAAAGAAGTGCTAATGTGTAGATTTGTTTCATTGTTTATGGGTTTGGTTAAATGGTCCTGCTTTTGCGGCATCTTTCTGTTAATTGCAGACAGGTGCAGCAAGTTACTAAGTTTACAATTAGATCACAATTATTTAATAACTTCTTTAGCTCAAAGTTGCGAGGCTAAAATGTTAGCGGAGTGCAAAAATCTCTTTTCATTGGACAGCCCGAATAGCCTTAAATATCAGAATAACAACAAGATATCGAAATATTGAATTGATTTTTGTCAATTAAATTTAACTAGGTAGATTGTATGCACATCCTCACTAACAAACTTGAAATAGGTTGTAAACTCTTCATTTCTGAGTTCCCAATCTCCAACAAGATAATAAGCCTCGGGATTGTCGTTTGTTCTCACAAGGGTTAGAATTTCTTTCCGATTTGCCTCAATCACGTAAGTAAAAGAATTGTGTAAATAGGTGTTTGGTTCAGGAGAAGTGTGTAATCTATAAAGGTAAAGTGGCTGTCCCCTTGTGATATTAACCACCTCCAGTGCATCATCATTTAAGAGCTCATTCTTTTCTGCTCTTGTAGGCAGAATGAACCAATCAAATCCAATTCGAGCAATCACAAGTCCTAAAATAATTAAAGCAGCCCTGAGAGGCGCTTGATTCTTATAGAAATAAAGCAAAACGGCAAGACTTGAGGAAATGATGAGAGCGACAGGAATGCCGTATGGAATATCTGAAGTAGGCTCTATGAAAGGCATAATTAAAGAAGCAATTGCAACCAAAATCAGAAGCGCGAAGCAAATAAATTCAAAGTATTTCCTGATTTTATCACTTGGAAAACTCAATTGTGAATATGCTCCTGCAAGCGGAATGATGAGCATAGCAAGAATGGGAAAAAGATAGCGAGGCATGGTGCCGGGAGAAATCCAATAGACGATGAGATTAGCAAAAAACACAAGAAGACAGAACCTATAAAAATCTGATTTCCAAATTGCATTGCGGATAGATTTGATCAAAAAGAAAGCGCTTAATAGGGTCCATGGGAAAAAAGTATAAATAAATTCAAAAGGGAATAGTAGAATATGTTTTAAAACCAATAATGGTCCGTTAGCAGTTGGAGTGCGCTTGGCGCTTTCGTTCCAGAGAATATTTAGAATATCCTGAAGTTGTAAATTATTGGCATTGAGATATAAATAATAGTACAGCCCAAGAATGAAAAGCGCTGAGAGCAGCCCTACAAAATGCTGCCACGAGAAAAGCACTTTGAATTTGCGCAAATCAATCATAAAAACCAATAAGGTAATTGCTTGAAAAACGATTGCAGTGAAGCCCTTCATGAGGAAAGTGAAGGCCATTATACTGTAACTTATAACAAAAAGTTTTAACCAAGCTTGCCTAATTCCATATCGAAAAATGAGCATGAAGTTTAGAAAAGTAAAAGCGGCGTAAGTCAAATCAATCAGTCCGATGAAAGAATCGTAAAACATGATTCTTCCAGTGGTAATAGTAGCAAGGGCCGCAATCCAAGCGCTGCGTTTATGTGCTGTATTTTCAAGGGTGAAACGATAAACAAAAAAGGCTAACAAAATTGCCCCCATAATCGTGGGAAGTCTCAGCACAAAAGGAGAAAAGCTATCTGTCAACTGAAAAAATAACGCAATGATCCAATTATAAACGGGGGGTTTATTAAAGTACAGATTGCCATTGATGGTGGGACTGAGATAATCACCGGAAAAAATCATTTCAATAGCAACAACTGCCCTTCTGGATTCATCAGTGTGAAAAAAAGGAGGGATGAGGCCAAGGTTTATAAGCAAGGCGGGGATAAGCAGCACACATGCGGAAATGAGGATGTATAGCTCAGTTCGGCTTAAATCAGGGAAGCTTAATTCCCTAGATACAATCTTAACTTTTGTCACGTCCCGAAGTTAATACTCATTGTTCTTTATTCGGAAGCATTGTATTTTTTTGTGGAAATGAAAGCCCCAGGCAATGAACAGATTGCGGTGATTGCAAAAAACAATAAACTCATAGCAATTCCTGATTCTGCTGAAATCATTATCATACTGCAACCACTCACCATTACCCATTCTCTCGCTCCTACACCTCCAATGGTCAAAGGCAATACGGCCACAATAGATGAAATTAGAAACAAAATCAAAAGTTCAATTACATGGCTGGAGGCAATTCCTTGTAAAATACACCAGGCACATAGAATTTGCAGTGCTTGCACCCCTAATCCGTCAGCATTTGAACGATGAAAAACAGATTGGATTTTTTGGGAAATTTTGGCAATTAAATAATGGGTTAGAAAGTAAGCTGGAAAAAAAGCAAATGTCAAAACCAACATAAGCCAATGTGGAATGAACTCGTGTAAGCCACTTGTCCAAAGCATCAGTAAAGCGAGAAATGATAAGGGAATCACCCCGGATATTCGGTCTATGACTATCGCAGCAGTTAATTCCTTGAGTTTACCTTGTCCCTCATTTTTTAAGAGCCAAATTTTGTAACCATCGCCACCAATACCTCCTGGTAAAAAAAGGTTATAGAACATTCCAAGGTAATACAGGCGCAGATTTCGTGAATGTGTTAAACGTACATTTATTGACCTGAAAAAGCGTTGAAGCCTATAAGCGCTTAAGACTTTGGAAGCGTTAAAAAGCAGCAAGGCAAGCAAAATCCAAGGGAAAGAAGCTTGTTTAAGAATGGCTATGGTTTCAACCCAAGATATTTTGCCGGAAATCCACCAGAAAGCCAGGGTCATAAGCCCCAGTTTCCCCAGAAGTTTAAGCGTTGTCTTTAACGCGGTCCGGTCCGACATAACTGGCTTTTACAAGATAATTCGCCTTCTGCTGCGACTCATAATAGGTGCGCATCATGATTTCAGCAAGAAATCCAAAGGTTATCAATTGTAGTCCTCCAAGAAGCAGCAAAACACCCAGTATGAGCAAAGGTCTGCCTCCAATATCTTCCCCCATTATTTTGAGAATTAATAAATAGGAATTTATCAAAACCCCGACCGCAAATGTGATAATTCCGGCCGGACCAAATAAATGCATTGGCCGACTAAAATATTTTTGAAAAAACACCATGAGCAATAAATCGCTCATCACTTTGAAAGTGCGACCTAAGCCATATTTCGATTTGCCATGAATTCTTGGATGATGCTTTACATCAACCTCTACCATGTGTGCACCTTGCATTTTAGCCAGAACAGGAATAAATCGGTGCAACTCCCCATAAAGTCCCAGGTTTTTAGCAATGCTCCTTCGAAAAAGCTTCAGAGTGCAACCATAGTCATGCAAATGCACCCCCGTTATTTTCCGAATAAGTGCATTGGCAATTTTGCTGGGAACTTTGCGCAAAAACATCCCATCTTGCCGGTTTCGTCTTATACCCGCCACAAGCTCGTAGTCTTCCTTTTCAGCAAGAGCCAACATATTGGGAATGTCGGTTGGATCATTTTGTAAATCACCATCCAAGGTTACAATATATTCCCCTTTGGCTTCAGCAATCCCAGCGGCCATTGCTGTTGTTTGACCATAATTTCTTTGAAGTACAACCAATCTGACTCTTGCATCAGCAAAAGACAAAATATTTTTTACCGTATTATCAGTGGAACCATCATCTACGAGCACCACCTCATAGTCGTAACCAAGAAGGGAATTGCGAACAGCTTCAAGCATAGGAAACACGTTGTCTTCCTCATTAAGCAGTGTAATAACTAAAGACAGTTTCATTTTGTGCACTCTCGGTTACCAACAAAAGTAGAGAATTGAAATCAATGTGTTGAATTGGCAATCTGCCTTTTAGATTGCATTTTGCAAGCGGGAATATAAGAGGGATATTTTAGCCTATTCTTTTGTTAAGAGCTGCGAATCACTAAGCGACACTAAAAACGACATCATTTCCTTGGAATGATTCAATGAAGGTAGGTTGGTCATGGCAGGCAAATGCTGACAATAAAACTCTAGAGAATGAGCCATTTCAATGAGTGTAGTAGCTAAAGTTCTTGAATGCGAATATTTCGGATTTATGCTCGTTAAACAATCGGCTAAATAACTGCAATAGTCCTTGTAAGGCTTGAAGAGATGGAGTTTATTATCTTCATCCACCTTTTTATTTAAGAAGCTTTTAAAGCCCTCTGTTATCACTAATTTCCGCAATAGTTTGGGGTCAACTTGGGTTCCCAACACCTGTTCAGGCCAAATCCCACTGAGCAACTGAAGATGTTCATGAAGTTGTTTTGAAGGATCAGATGTGTTAATCAATCTGATCTTGGAAACTTCTTTGACCCACACCCAGTACAAATCAAAGTAGTACTGTAACAAACGATGTTTGTTGTTGAAATATTTATAAATGGTCGCCTCTGTTATTCCTGCTTGTTCTCCGAGTTTTTTAAATGTTACCGATTCAAAGCCCAGGTCCAAAAAAAGTTCTAAGCCGGCTGTAATGATAGTTTGCCCAGCCTGTGTTTGCTCCGGGTTGCGCAAATACAAGTTTTCATTTAGATGTATTCGGATATGTACGGGTTCCATTAGACAAATATAGTAAAACCATACTTGAGTTAAGTTACTCTGCAAAGGCATCCGATTTTCAGACTAATTTTTGAAAATCTGGGGCAGGGAGGAACGACTATCTGCGGTAAAAGGAAGTATTACTTATTCCGTTTTCAGCATTGTGAAGTCTTTTGGCGAATTCTGCTGTCAACTTTTTATTTCCTTCCTTTTCGTATAATTTATGCAATTGTTGCAAAACATAAAGGTCATTAGGATTTTCGATTTCGGAAGATTGGAAATAGCTCATACTGAGCTGAGTGGCTTGCGGCTCTTCCATAAATCCATTTCCGGACTCAAGTACAGAGAAAAACAAAGCTCCCAAGGCAGCAGATGCACCTGGAACTCCATGTTGTGAGGCGATTTCTAGATTGTGTTTGGCGAGATCAAAGTATTTTTTAGAATCCCCACTATCCCCAAGAGCAAATGACTTTTTTGACTTGATTTCATAGATTCGACCGGCAATTAAAAAAGCTTCATAATCCTCAGGCTGTGAATGAATGTAATCAGCAACAATTTGTAAAGATGCCGCATCCGCTTTTTGCTCTCTTAAAAATGCTTTCATCAATGCTTTTTGATACTCGCCTTCAAGCGCGGGATAGGATGTGATAGCTTCAACCCTAAGATACATCAATGAGTCAGACGAAATGCTTTCACAATAACATAAACTTCTATACAAATCTTCCGATTGCATTTGATAATCAAATGAACGAGCTAATAATCGACAAAATTCCGGGTTTTCCTTTTTTGCATCCATAGCCATTGCAGCCATTAGAAAGGACGATTTTCTGAGATGTTCGTTTTGTGCGTAAAGGGCGATTTTTTGATTGTCTAAAAGATCCCCTAGTTCCCCAATAGCGTTAAAATGAGCGTAAGCAGATAAAGAATTACGGGTGTTCATATTGCACAATCCTTCATTGTAAAGATTGATAATATTCACCTGCAATTGATTAGCAATATTAGTGTAGGATGCTTGCGAAACGTCAAGTTTAAGCGCAGTAATTAAACAAGAGTTTGCTTCCAAAGCGGCTTGATCAATTCTAGGAATATTGGTAGAATCGCCTGTATGATATAACCTGCTCGAGATCCATAATTCAGATGTTAATGCTAATGCCTCAGCTCTTGTAGTCCAATAGAGATGATTACTGCGATTTGAAGTGTCTGCGGCGGCATTTTCGAGATGATTAAAGCAAGAATGAAGCGATTTAAAATCTTCTTTATTTTGTTTAAACTTGGAAAGCGATGTTTTGGCTAATCTCAAATTGGCATCTAGCTTAGTTTGAGCAAAAGCATTGCTAACATTTAATAGCAATATGCTGATAAAGATCAATATTTTTGGCATTGACAGTGCAGTTTTTATAAATAAAATAGCAAATAAAATAGAATTATTTCAAAAAATCGAAACGGGCAAAAATGCCTAGAGGGAGCTTAATACCAATTCGATCAGGCACAAATAATTCACCTATTTCAGGACTTATTTTAAAGTGTTTTTGAACTAAGTTTTCGGCAATCAATGCACTCAACCCCATGCTATAAAGATTGAGCACCAAGAATCCGCCCGGATTCAGAATATCGGCGCAGGCTTCCATTAATTCATCAATCATACTTTCCATGATCCATCGCTCCCCATCAGGTCCTCTTCCATAAGCTGGCGGATCCAGAATGATTCCATCGTATTTTTTTTCTCTTCTCTTTTCTCTTTGAACAAATGAAAAGGCATCTTCCAAAACCCAGCGAATATCTTGCATCCCAGAGCTTTCCATATTTTGTTTAGTCCAATTCAGCACTTTTTTCACAGAGTCAAGATGCCAAACTTCGGCTCCACCGGCTCTTGCCGCAAGAGATGCCCCACCGGTATAGGCAAACAGATTCAATACTTTAGCTGAACTGCGTTTCTTGCAACAATCGTAAATAAAGTCCCAATTGCCGGCTTGTTCAGGGAATATTCCCAAATGTTTAAATGAAGTCAATTGTAAATTGAAAACCAGATTTTTATCTGCGAGAGGATAGCGAATTTGCCATGATTCTTTGCTGTTTTTGCCAAGAATCCATCTTCCACGTTCGTACTCATCGCGATCGGGTTCAAAAATGGTATCAGCTAATGAGTGCCACTCTTTCCGCGATAATTCGGGCAACCAAACCGCTTGTGGTTCAGGCCGAATCAACACTTGATTTCCGAATCGCTCTATCTTCTGAAAAGATCCGGCATCAATTAATTCATAATCCGGAAAATTGGTTGGACAAAGCGTTTTAATCATGCCTCAATTGCTTTAGGTAGTCCGGGTTTATATTTAGCCTGAACTTCCTCAGAAGGATTAAAATACCCGTGAGCCAAATAAGGAAACTCCTCTTTAATCTTTTTAATTAATTGATTAACACCCATAGCCGGTCCGGAATTGCTGATTTTTGCTTTTCGAATGTAAAATTCAGGATCGATGTTAAAGTTTCTCCATTGAATCATCGTTAAGCCTGTTTCTCGAATGAACTTTCTCAATGCTTGATACTCATTTTCTGAATCACTAAATCCTGGAAAAATGAAATAGTTGATGGATGCCCATCCTCCATGCCGTCTAATGACTCTTATGGATTCTGCAATATCTTCGAACTTGTAATTTCTGGGGAGGTAATAGGCCTCGTACCAAGCTTTTTGAGCACTATTCATACTTACTCGGATGCTCTGAAGCCCTGATTTGGCGAGCATATCAACCGTTTGAGGCCTACTTCCGTTGGTATTAATATTAATGATGCCTTTATTGGTATGAGCCCTTATTTCTTTAATTGCACCTTCAATGGTATCGCCCACCAGAAGAGGTTCTCCTTCACACCCTTGTCCAAAACTTACAATGGGATTCGGAGCAGTGTCCAAATGATCAATAGCAATTTCTGCAATTTCTTTAACAGAAGGGGTGAATTTTAATCGGAAATGTGAGCTCTGAATACCGTTTTCTTCAGGCTGTAAAGAGATGCAGCCTAAACATTCTGCATTGCAGGCTGGCGATACCGGTAAAGGACATTCCCAACGATTTAGAAAATAGTTCTGAGCAGCTCTGCAATGATAGCTCAATGCGCATTGTGTGCTGAGGTGATCAATTAGGCGGTTATCAGGATATCTCTTTCTGAAAGCACTTACTTGAGCCTCCACCATCGGCTGGTGAAACTGGCTCACATCTTGTCTGATATCCGGATCTATTCTAACGGCAGTCACATAAAATTTATGATCGAGCCAAGCCACACAAGTATAAGCATATAATGGTAATACAGGTGCCCCCTGATCTTTACTGAAGGCCGCAAGGTAGGTTTGAGTGTTGGCAGGGGCAATAAAAGCCGATACAGCTAAACCCTGATCATAACAAGTAATTGCTCCGGTCTTAATGTCTTTTCCGTAAGGTCTTCTGCCCGGAAGAAAAAAGATTTCGCTTCCATTTGGAATTTCAATAAAATCTTCTGCTTTTAATGCAACGAAATCTGCACCACTTCGAGCCACAGCTTCAAAGTCGGTATGTTCCAAAATATTGCCATCTGTGTCAGCATAAAGCATGTAAGGGACGCGTGAAGGATGTAATGCCATATTGCAAAGGTAAGCATAGCAGCACTGCCTTGCTCCTGTTTTTGTACTTTCGTTTTCGAAATAGAATTATGAAGGTGCCAGTAGCGTTATCGGTTGTTGTTCCTCTTTACAATGAAGAGGCCCTTGCAGAGGAATTAAATATTCGCTTGCAAAAGGCGGTTTCGGCCATTACCAATGATTGGGAAATTATTTACATCAATGATGGCAGCCGTGATTCAACGCCTCATTTAATGAAGCAATTTGCAGCAAAGGAGAGCCGCGTGCGTTATATAAGTTTTTCCAGAAATTTCGGCCACCAAATTGCTATTTCTGCGGGCATAGATCATGCTTCAGGAAAAGCTCTCGCCATTATTGATGGCGATTTGCAAGATCCTCCGGAATTAATCCCAGATTTGTATAAGCGCTATTTGGAAGGATTTGAAGTAGTTTATGCCAAAAGGGCTCAGCGCAAGGGGGAATCATGGTTTAAGCTTTTTACAGCAAAATTGTTTTATCGTTTATTGCGCAAAATGACATCGGTTGATATTCCTGTTGATGTGGGTGATTTCAGAATCATCGATCGCAAGGTAATTGATCAACTAAAAGCTATGCCAGAGCGAAATAAATACATCAGAGGACAAATTGCCTGGATTGGATTCAAGAGCAGTTTTGTAGAGTATGAACGCGACGCTAGAAAAGCGGGGGAAACCAATTACCCCTTTAGAAAGATGTTACAATTTGCAATTGATGGAATTACAGCATTTTCTGATGCCCCATTGAAGTTTGTAAGTCGTTTGGGTTTCTTCGTTTCCGGCCTTGCTTTTTTGGTTATACTCTATGCATTGTATTCCCATTTTATATTGAATAAAACAATAACAGGATGGACAAGTATGATTATATCAAGTATGTTTATTGGCGGAATTCAGTTGGTTAGTATTGGTATTATTGGCGAGTATATAAGCCGTATTAACGATAATGTAAGGCAGAGACCGCTCTACATTATTGGAGAAAGTAATTTGGAAAAATGAGTGTTGTAAAGATAATTAATTAATTATCTTTTGGGAATAATCCATCTAAAACGCTATCAGCCACAAAATTCGGCAAAGTTACTTTAAGCTTGGGTTCAGCCGCCATTGCGCGTTTTATGGCAAAAACGGCCTCTTCATTTCTAGCCCAACTTCTTCTTGCAATTCCGTTATTTACGTCCCAGTGAAGCATCATTTTTAACCTGCGTTCACTATCGGCGCTCCCATCGAGTAACATACCAAAACCACCATTAATAACTTCTCCCCAACCTACGCCGCCACCGTTGTGAATGCTAACCCAAGTTGCTCCTCGGAAGGAATCGCCAATAACGTTGTGAATGGCCATATCCGCAGTAAACTTTGATCCATCGTAGATATTGGAAGTCTCCCTAAAAGGGGAATCGGTGCCACTAACATCGTGATGATCTCGACCCAATACCACCGGCCCAATAGCGCCTGCCGCAACTGCATCATTAAAGGCTTTGGCAATTTTAATTCGGCCCTCAGCATCGGCATAAAGAATGCGAGCTTGAGAACCTACTACTAGTTTGTTTTTTTTTGCCTCTTTAATCCAATGAATATTATCTGCCATTTGCTGCTGAATTTCAGCAGGCGAACTTTTCAACATCTCCTCCAAAACACTGGCAGCAATTAAATCTGTTTTGTCCAGATCTTCTTCCAAACCGCTGCAACATACCCATCTAAAAGGGCCAAATCCATAGTCAAAACACATGGGGCCCATAATGTCTTGAACGTAGGAGGGATATCGAAAATCAATTCCGTTTTCGGCCATTACATCCGCCCCCGCTCTTGATGCTTCAAGTAAAAAGGCATTGCCATAATCAAAAAAGTAGGTTCCTTTTGCGGTATGTCTGTTTACAGATGCCGCGTGTTTCCGCAATGATTCCTGCACGGCAGATTTGAATTCTGCCGGATTTTCAGCCATCATACTATTGCTTTGTTCAAAGCTGTAACCTGCAGGATAGTATCCACCAGACCAAGGATTATGCAATGAAGTTTGATCTGAACCAAGGTCAATAAAAATATTCTCTTGATCAAATCGCTCCCATACATCAACAATATTTCCTACAAAGGCTATGGAAACTATTTCTTTTCCGGCTTTTGCAATTTTAACTCTATCGCAAAGCTGCTCGAGATTGTCAATTATTTCGTCTACCCATCCCTGTTCATGACGTTTAAATGCAGCCTTGGGATTCACTTCTGCTGTAACTGATATACAACCTGCAATATTTGCTGCTTTTGGCTGAGCACCGCTCATACCGCCAAGTCCGGCAGTTACAAATAAACGACCTCTCAAACCTTGTCCGGTTTTATCAGTCATTCTTCCGGCATTCAAAACAGTGATTGTTGTACCATGTACAATGCCTTGCGGGCCAATGTACATGTATGATCCAGCGGTCATTTGACCGTATTGAGTCACCCCCAATGCATTGAACTTTTCCCAATCGTCTTGAGATGAATAATTAGGAATCATCATTCCGTTAGTTACTACTACTCTCGGGGCATCGGCGTGACTGGGGAACAAACCAAGTGGATGTCCGCTGTACATCACCAAAGTCTGATCTACGGTCATTTCACTGAGGTATTGCATGCACAACCTATATTGTGCCCAATTTTGAAATACGGCTCCGTTGCCCCCATAAGTTATTAGTTCATGCGGGTGTTGCGCTACAGCAGGGTTTAGATTATTCTGAATCATCAACATAATAGCTGCGGCTTGTTTACATTTTGCGGGATACCAATCAATAGGCCTCGCAAACATGTCCTGATCTGGTCGGTAGCGATACATATATATTCTACCGAATTTTTGAAGCTCGTCAGCAAATTCAGGAGCTAGAACGGCATGTTGATCTTTGGAAAAGTATCGAAGTGCATTTTTAACTGCAAGAAATTTTTCTTCAATGCTGAGCATATCCTTTCGCAGAGGAGCGTGATTCACATTACTGTCCCAAACTTTAGCAGCAGGAATGCTTTTCGGAATACCTTCGGCAACTATTTTTGCGAATTCAGCCTGACTTAGTGCGGCTGTATCTGTACTTGCAGACATACACTAGAAATTTGTGGTAAAAGTAAGGATTGATTCTCTGAATCAGACTTTTGAAATTTTACCACTGCGCTTATCAAAACCGTAGGGACAATGTTTGCACCCGTTCTGGCAACATTGCCCGCGCCTCAAATGATACTTCGCAGTAAACACTACATAGCCATCTTCGGTTAGATAGTAGTCATCCGAATTAAGTTCTCGAAAATGCCCCGGTCCTGCGGATTCCGCCATTTGAATGTTTACTTTATTTCGTGTAAGATTAAGCTGAAAGAAAAAGATAACACTAGTAAGCTGTTTTTGTTTTTAATATTGGAACGTGTAAAAGAACTGATGCTGATTTTTAGGCTATTCTTGTTCATATTTTAAATACAATTATATCGTTTTCTGATTTTCAGATGGAGTTAGATTTTGATTTTAGTCCAAAAGCACCTTTAACTAAGGTTTTCAATTCTCTTTCGGTAGAGAGGGGGATAGAAGTTTATATGCTCCGTGAAGATCTGGTGGGGGGAGATATCCAAGGAAATAAATGGAGAAAATTGCGACTGCATTTGCATAGCGCACGGCAGGAATCGCAACAAACATTATTGAGTTTTGGTGGAGTTTGGAGTAACCACATTTATGCTGTTGCAGCAGCGGGTAAAGCCTTTGGATTTCAAACTATAGGTATAATTAGAGCAGAAGAACCAGAAGGCAGCACTGAAACTTTGGAATTTGCCAGGCAATGCGGAATGAAATTGCAATTTGTTTCAAGGGCTGAATATGGAGAAAGGGAACAAGATTATTTCAAAGCATGGCTTCATGATATTCATGGCTCATTTCATTTAATTCCTGAAGGAGGTGCTGATTTTTTAGGATTGAATGGCTGTATGGATATTTTGTCAGATCACACCCGAGCATTTGACGTTATTACTGTTCCTTGTGGCACCGGCACCACGCTCGCCGGAATGTTATTGTCTATGCAGCCCCGACACCGGTTTATTGGCTTCAGCGCAGTGAAAGGCGGGGCGTATTTGGAGGATGAAATCATCACGAAATTGAATTATTTTCTAATGGATAGAGCCAGTGCTGAAGAGTACAGGGCTTTTTTCAAAATGGAGACGGATTATGCTTTTGGAGGATTTGCCAAAGTGAATGATGACTTAATACAGTTTATGCGCTCATTTTATGAAGAGGATCAAATTAAGCTTGATCCTGTTTATACTGGAAAAATGATGTTTGGATTGAAAGAAATGATAGTGAACGGACGTTTCGTTCCAGGAACCAAAGTGTTGGCAGTTCATACTGGTGGCTTGCAGGGAATTAAGGGCATCGAAAAAAGAGGGGGAATGGAGCTATATTACTGATAATACAGACATTAGAGGTAAATTTTTGTAAAATTTAAAAAGGCTAACTTTGCTGCTCATTCCGAACAATGAGCGACGCGATAAAGCACGAGTGCGGAATAGCCTTCCTTAGGCTGCGCAAGCCCCTTCAATTTTACCGGGAAAAATACGGTACAAGCTTTTACGGCCTCAGTAAAATGTATTTACTGATGGAAAAACAGCAAAATCGTGGACAGGATGGAGCGGGTTTAGCCAATATTAAATTGGATGTTCCGCCCGGAACCCGATATATAAGTAGGCAACGATCAAATAGTCCAAAACCAATTCAGGAAATATTTGATAAAATCCATTCCCGATTCAGTGATCTTGAAAGGGACAATCCAGAGAAACTAAAGGACAGCGATTATTTAAAAGAGAATTTCGCATTTACTGGAGAAGTGTTCCTCGGGCATTTGCGCTATGGAACGTTTGGCGGAAATAGCATAGAACAGTGTCATCCATTCTTACGTCAAAATAACTGGATGACTCGAAACCTTGTGGTAGCTGGCAATTTTAATCTCACTAATGTTGAAGAGCTATTCGGATTATTGGTAGAGTTGGGTCAGCATCCTAAAGAAGTGGCCGATACGGTTACGGTAATGGAGAAGATCGGACATTTTTTGGATGAGGAAAATCAGCGACTGTTTGATATGTTCAAGCAGCAAGGATATAGAAATATTCAAATCACTGAAAAAATTTCCCATCACCTCGACATTAAAAAAATTTTAAGAAAATCTGCGGAGGATTGGGATGGTGGTTACGCTATGGTTGGAATGATTGGCAATGGCGATGCATTTGTACTTCGTGACCCCAATGGAATAAGACCAGCCTATTATTACGAAGATGAGGAAGTGGTTGTTGTAGCATCAGAACGGCCAGTAATTCAAACTGCTTTTAATGTTGTTGAAGACCGTGTTAAGGAAATTGAGCCGGGCCACGCTCTAATTGTGCGGAAAGATGGAAGTATGAGCATCGACGAAATTCGTCCGGCTCTTGAACGAAAAGCTTGTTCTTTCGAAAGAATTTATTTCTCAAGAGGTAATGATGCTGACATATACCAAGAGCGACAAGAGCTTGGAAGAAGATTGATTCCAACTATTCTCAAGTCTGTAAATTATGACTTGGATAACACGGTGTTTTCATTTATCCCGAATACAGCAGAAACCGCGTGGTACGGACTTATTAAAGGTGTTGAAGACTTCATTAATATTGAAAAAGTTAAGCAACTGAGCGCCTTAAAAGATCATGACCCGGAAAAAATTGCAGCTATTATTGCACGTAGAGCCAGGGTTGAGAAAATTGCTATTAAGGATGCTAAGCTGAGAACCTTTATTACGGAGGATAGTGCCCGAGACGAAATGGTGGCGCATGTTTATGATATTACTTATGGCACTGTAAAACGAGGCAAAGACAATCTGGTAGTTATTGATGATTCGATTGTTCGCGGTACCACTCTTAAAAAATCTATTATTCGAATTTTGGATCGACTTGATCCTAAGAAAATCATTATTGTTTCTTCTGCCCCGCAAATTAGATATCCCGATTGTTACGGCATAGACATGGCTAAATTAGGCGATTTCATTGCCTTTCAAGCTGCGGTTGCGCTTTTGAAAGAACAAGGCAAAGAAGAAATGCTTCAAATTGTTTATCGTAAGTGTAAGGAGCAAGAGTCACTTCCGAAAGAACAAGTGAAGAACTATGTTAAGGAAGTTTATGAGCCTTTCAGTGATGAACAAATTAGTCATAAAATTGCTCAGATGCTTCGTCCAAGCGACATAAAGGCAGAAGTGGACATCATTTATCAAACCGTTGCAGATTTACATGCTGCATGCCCTAAGAATTTGGGGGATTGGTATTTCACGGGCGATTATCCGACTCCAGGAGGAAATAAAGTGGTAAACAGAGCATTTATTTATTTTATGGAAGGACGCGATCAGCGTGCCTATTGATCCTTTATATTTTCTGACAAAATTCATTTTTTCAGTTGGATTAGGCCTAAATCAGGCCCGAAGTCAATAATTATTTTGATATAATATACTGATAATCAGTGAATAATGAAAAAACCATCAAAAACTTCCCCTTTTTTGAAACCAAAGCATTTTTTTTGACGTATCAATAGTCAGGAACAACGGTTTCTAAAGAGCAAAGAACAAAAGTATTTTTCATATTAAGGTTAATTAGGTTAAGGACGAAAAGCCCCGCAGATGCGGGGTTTTTCGTTTATGGCATTTTTCGAATTGATAGAATTTGGTAGATTTTTTTGCTCTTTTTGCTTTGTTTTGCTAATGACGGTGGTATATGGCCTAATTGTAGGAAGCCAATCTCTACCGTTCAGAATCAGAAACCGACCATTCAAGTCTATATTTTGCACACTGGAAACAAAACGCAACTAAAAACGTTTCCTATGTATAAATATGATTTACTTTTGCGGCATGGAAGAAAAGGAACGAAAAGTAATTATTGGCGCTACCGAAGTTTTCATGAAGTTGGGAATCAAGAGTGTTAATATGGATGATGTATCCCGAAGTCTAGGGATATCCAAAAAAACGCTCTACCAATATGTAAAAGACAAGAATGAATTAGTCCGTAAAGCGATGCAATTACATTGCGAAATTGAAGATATCGCAATGGATGCCATCTGTGCAAAAGGGCTCAATGCAATAGATGAAAGCTTTGAAATGATGAAGTTCATCAGCGATATGCTAAGGCTTATTCATCCTTCAATCATGTTTGACATTGAAAAATATCATCCAGAAATCAAGGGAGAAATGCTGGAAAACAGGCAAAATCGGATCTTCATTTGCATTTACGAAAACTTAAACAAAGGGATTGAAGAAGGCTTTTATAGGTCTGACCTCAATCCCAGGATTACAGCCCGTCTTTATGTTGGTCTGGTTGAACTCATTTTTAAACCAGAACATTTTAAGGATGAGCAATTGAACATTTTTGAGCTTTATCTGGAAATGTTCCGCTACCACATAAGGGGAATTGCTAGTGAAAAAGGGATACAATATCTCCAACAAAAAGTGAAAGAAGAAAGAACAAAACAAGATCAGTCTAAACAACAATAATTAAATGAAATCAGCATTAACTGTACTAGTTCTGCTATGCTCAGTATCGTTTTTGAAGTCACAAAGTGCAATGGAATTCAGCCTTGCTGAAGCCCAAGCATTTGCCCTTCAAAACAATTTGCAAATGCAGAGTTCGGCTATCGATTTAGAAATAGCCAAGAAAAAAATTAAAGAAACAATCGCAATTGGATTGCCGCAGGTGAATGCCAGTGGGAGTTTTCAGCATTTTCTCGATATTCCTGTTACAGTAATTCCCGACTTTATTTCGCCTACTGTAATTTCAACTTTGATTCAAACTGGAGTTTTAGATGCAGAAGATGCGCCTTCAGGATCGGCTCAGTTCGTTGAAGCTCAATTTGGAACGAAGTATAATGTGAGCGGCGGAATTTCTGCATCCCAATTGTTATTTGATGGCACTTTTTTAGTGGGATTGCAAGCTGCTCGTGCTTACGCTCAGTTTTCGGAACTCGGTGTTGAAAGCACTGAAGCTGAAGTTAAAGAACAGGTGGCGCAGGCTTACACTACCTTATTAGTAGCGAATGAGAATTTGAGTTTGCTCCAGCAATCTGCTTCAACTTTGCGCAAAATATCGGACGATACTGAAGCTCTTTTTAACAATGGTTTCGCTGAGCAAATTGATGTTGATCAGTTGAAATTACAGCTTTCATCAATAGAGAATCAAATTACATTTTCGAGCACTCAGATTGAAATTGCCAGAGAGATGTTTTGTTTCAGTTTGGGCCTTCCCGAAACCACTGAAATTGTTTTGAAAGACAATGTGGAAACCCTTTTGTTGGATGAACAATTGGGAGCTCTCATTCAGCAGCCATTTGTTCCAGAAATGTTACCTTCTGTGAAAACGGTGCAATCCGGTATCGTTCTTCAGGAACTGCTTCTTAAAAAAGAGAAAGCAGCTTATTTGCCTTCACTTTCTGCTTTTTTTAATCACAATCAGAATGCATTGAGAAATCAATTTAACTTTTTTGAATCGGGAGGGGCATGGTTTCCTAGCACTGTGTGGGGGGTAAATCTGAGCATACCTATTTTCTCTAGTGGCATGAAGCATTACAAAGTGCAGCAAGCAGAACTTGAACTCGAAAAAGCGAGAATAGGTCTTGAACAAGTGAATGATGCAACGCGCCTTACTTACCGGAACGCCAAAGCTGAATTGATGAATGCGATTAATCAGCTCGACAATACAACCAAAAGTTTGGCACTTAGTGAAAGAATTCTAAGTCATACCAGAATCAAATACAAAGAAGGATTGGCGAGTTCATTTGAATTAAGTCAAGCTGAAACACAGCAATTAAACACTCAAGGATCATATATCGCGGCAATGCTCAATGTATTGCAAGCAAAAATCCGAATTCAAAAATCTACTAACCAATTTTAATCTATAACAAACCACGTTATGAACCGCATTATATATTTAGTAATTGTTTCTACTTTTTTGGCATCATGCGCAGATAGTGCCGATAAGACGGAAACCGAAAAACGCTTTGAGCAAAGAGACAGCCTGAAATCTTTATATGATGATTTGGGTGCGGAGTTGGCAGACTTGAACAAACTAATTGCTGAATCAGATACCACCATAGAGTTGCCTGGAGTTAGTTTATACAAAGTTATGCTAGGTCCGTTTGAGCATCACTTTAGTGTTCAGGCAGGACTAGAAGCAGAGTACAATGCTCTTGTTTTTCCTGAAATAGCAGGGGTTGTGAAGAACATTTATGCAAAAGAGGGAGAAAAAGTAAGCAAAGGACAAAAACTTTTTCAACTCGACACTGAGTTAATCCGAAAGAGCATCCAGGAAGTTCAAACACAATACGATCTGGCAATAGATTTATACAATCGTCAAAAGAATTTGTGGGATCAAAAAATTGGATCTGAAATTCAATATCTCGAAGCTCGCACCCGAAAGGAATCGCTCGAAAACTCTTTGGCAACGCTCAATGAGCAGTTAAGTATGGGTATTGTGGTAGCGCCTTTCAGTGGAGTGTTGGACGAAATAATTCCGCGTATCGGAGAAATGGCTAATCCTGCAATGCCCGTGGCCCGTGTTATTAATATGTCTGAGCTTTATTTGAAAGCGGAAGTTTCAGAAAGTTATATCACATCAATTAAAGAGGGAATGAAAGTAGAAGTAATATTCCCTGGAATAGACACGTTAACTGCAAGAATCAGCAGAATTGGAGATTTTATTAATCCGGAAAATCGCTCCTTTAAAGTGCGAGTTGATTTGAAAGAATCGAATGATTATCTCAAGCCTAACTTACTAGCAAACATTACCATCTGCGATTACAAAAATGACTCTACAATTGTGCTCCCGGCAGGTATGATTCTCGAGGATTTTGAAGGTCGAAGCTATGTATATGTATCCAAAGCGTCAGAAGGTGAAGGTGAAATTACCAAGCGAATTGTGCAACGAGGACTTGTAGCAGAAGGATTGTCTCAGATTACATCAGGCCTAGAGCCGGGAGATTTGGTGGTTGACAAGGGAGCAAGAAAAGTGAGTGATGGCGAGCGGGTGAGAATTTTAAGCACAGAGAGCAAAAAGCCATTAGCAGTAACACCCCAAAACTAAGAGTAAATGCAAGCGAACAATGATTCCGGCGAAAACCGGAAACCTAGCGAAGTGCTCAAGGAGTTTGGCCTTTCGAGCATTTCAATAAATAACAGAACAACCGTTTTTGTTATTACAGCCATCATATTAATTGCGGGAATTATTTCATATGTGCAAGTGCCGAAGGAAAGTTTTCCTGAAATAATAGTGCCAGAAATTTATATTGGAACGGCCTATCCTGGAAATTCTCCCCAAGATATAGAGAAGCTTATTACACGGCCTTTAGAGAAGGAACTCAACTCCATAACTGGGGTTGATAAAATTACTTCTACTTCTACACAAGGATACAGCGCAATTCAAGTGAAATTCGACTTTAAAGTGTCGCCCACAGAAGCACTGCGCAAAGTGAAAGATAAGGTTGACATTGCGAAATCTGATCCTGATTTCCCTACTGACCTTCCTGCAGATCCGAACATTTTTGAAATGAATTTTTCGGAGCTCATGCCCGTGATGAATATCAATCTCAGTGGGGATTATTCTTTAGATGAGTTGAAGGAGTATGCAGAATTATTGGAGGAAGAAATTGAAGATGTTCCACAAGTTTCTAAAGTTGATGTTCGCGGAGTAATGGACAAGGAGGTAGATATCAGAGTTGATAATCTGCGTCTGGAAGCAATGAACCTGAGCATTAATGACATTTCTAGCGCTATTCAGCAAGAGAATCTTACGATATCAGGTGGAGACTTGAAGATCAGTGACTTTAGCAGGACCGTGAGCGTAAAGGGTGAATTTAGGGACATGGATGACATCCGAGATATTATAATAAAACACGAAAAAGATAATATTGTATATCTCCGCGATGTTGCTGAGGTAAGCTTTATTGAGAAAGAAAAGGAAAGTTACGCGCGCGAATATCTTAGGCCAGTAGTTACGCTTGATGTAATTAAGAGAGCCGGTGAGAATTTGTTGGAAGCCTCTGCTTCAATTAATGAAATAATTGAAAAGGCAAAAAAGGAGGATTTACCTGCTAATCTGAGTGTTACAATAACAAATGATCAAAGCGACATGACAACCACACAGATTGACGAGTTGCAGAACAGTATCATTTTTGGGATGCTTTTAGTGGTGGCTGTACTTCTTTTCTTCATGGGTTTGAGAAACGCTTTATTTGTTGGTGTGGCCATTCCTCTTTCCATGTTTATGTCATTTATGATATTGAATGCCATGGGAATCACATTTAATATTATGGTGTTATTTTCATTAGTTATTGCTTTAGGTATGTTGGTAGATAACGGAATTGTCGTCGTTGAAAACATATACAGGCTTCGAACTGAAGGCATGAATAGTATTGACGCATCCAAATACGGAGTGGGCGAAGTTGCATGGCCTATTATTGCATCCACGGCAACAACTTTGGCGGCATTTTTACCTCTTGTTGTGTGGCCGGGAATGATGGGTGAATTCATGAAGTATTTGCCCATTACACTTATGATAGTTTTAGGTTCTTCCCTTTTCGTGGCATTGGTGATTAACCCTGTACTTACAGCGGTATTTATGAAAGTGGGCGATATTGAAGTCAATAAAAAGAAGGCCGTCAAAAGTGTTATAATTTTCAGTGGAATAGGTCTTTTGTTTTTATTGCTTGGTATAAACTGGTTGGGGAATCTTTTAATTATTGGTGGACTTGTTGGATTACTAAACACCTTTGTGCTTACACCTGCAGCAAATCGTTTTCAAGCTGGATTTTTACCCAAATTGGAAGCGGTCTACGAGCGTTTCCTTTCATTTTATTTAAAAGGCAAGCGCCCGGGTTATTTATTTGTGGGAATGTTCGGGATGTTGTTTTTATCATTCGCTTTATTGAAAGTATTTCCGCCCAAAGTGCTATTCTTCCCGAACAACGAGCCTCAATATCTTAACATATTTATTGAAAAGCCCATTGGTACCAATATAGAAACTACCAATGAGATAGCAATGGAAGTAGAGGAAATTGTAATTAATGCTCTCAATGATGATAAATTTCTGGGTCTAAATCCTGAAACAGGACAAAAGGAGCAATACCTCGTTTCCTCTGTTATAGGACAGGTTGGCAATGGTACCAGTGATCCAAGTCAGGGTCCGGTTTTAGGAAATACTCCCAACAAGGCGCGGATCACAGTGTCTTTTGTAAAATTTCAGGACCGAAAGGGGGTTAAAACAAATGAGGTGTTAAATCATCTAAGGGAAGCTTTGAATGATTATCCAGAAGCTGATATTGTAGTAAACAAGAATGAAGATGGCCCACCACAAGGGGCACCAATAAATCTTGAAATACGTGGCGACAATTATGACTCTCTGATGGTTTACGCTGAGTTCCTAAAGTCGTATATTAATTCGATGAATATTGGTGGAATAGAGGAATTAAAGGTAGATGTTAATAAGCAGAAACCGGAAATGCCATTGACCATAGACCGCGATAAAGCACGTCGATTGGGACTTTCTACTTTTTCTGTGGGTGATGCGATTCGCACCGCTATTTTTGGAAAGGAAGTGTCCCGTTACAAGCAAGGTGAAGATGATTATCCTATTAATATCCGTTTCAAAGAAGATAATCGATATTCTGAGGATGCCTTGCTAAATCAGAAAATCACATTCAGAGATCAGAGCACGGGCAGGATTAAACAAGTACCAATTTCTTCTGTCGCCAATTTTGAACGCACGCAAACATTTAATGCAGTGAAGCGGAAAAATCTTGATCGAATAATCACTATTTCTTCTAACGTGCTGGAAGGTTATAACGCAACTGAGGTAGTAGATAATATTAAATCGAACCTTCAAGGTCTGGAACAAAAGCCTGGAATTCAATGGCAATTTACCGGGCAGCAGGAAGAACAAGCTAAAGAAATGGCGTTCTTGTTTACGGCATTATTGATAGCGGTTTTTCTGATTTTCCTTATCATAGTGGCTCAATTTAATTCTGCTTCAACGCCTACCATTATTATGTTTTCGGTAATTTTCTCGCTTATCGGAGTATTTCTCGGATTGGTTATTTTCAGAATGGAGTTTGTAATTATCATGACCATGATCGGTATTATTAGTTTGGCGGGAGTTGTGGTAAATAATGCCATTGTACTTATAGATTATGCCAATCTGGTTATTGCGCGTCGCAAAGAAGAACTTGGCATTCTGGAACATGAAAGGCTTTCATTGAATGAAGTAAAACTTGCGATTGTGAGGGCGGGCAAAACAAGGTTAAGACCAGTAATACTTACGGCCATAACAACCGTTCTTGGATTATTGCCTATGGCTGTTGGTCTCAATATTGATTTCGTTTCTTTCCTCGATAATTATGACCCGAAAATTTATGTTGGAGGAGATAATAACATCTTCTGGAAACCAATGTCATGGGCCATTATTTGGGGATTAACATTTGCTACTTTCCTCACTCTGGTTGTGGTTCCTGCGATGTATGTATTATTGAATTGGATTAAATATCGATACATATACAAAAACGTAAGTAATATCGAAGCCTAGGTGGATTTTTCGTTTTGATTTGGACATGGTGGAAACGGGCAATTGCCCGTTTCTTGTATATGGAGACCGGCAATGGCCCGTCTCTCATTGGGCCCATTTCATGCGCCTCCTTTTCATTAACTTTGCGACTTTATTTGTTTGCCGAATATCATGGAATATAATTTTATTGACGTAGAAAAAAAATGGCGTAAAAACTGGAAAGAGCGCCATACCTATAGAGTTACGGAGGATCAAAAAAAGCAGAAATACTATGTGCTTGATATGTTTCCTTATCCCTCTGGAGCCGGCTTGCACGTTGGTCACCCATTGGGTTATATAGCTTCCGACATTATTGCAAGATACAAGAGGCATCTTGGCTTCAATGTTTTGCACCCGATGGGTTATGATTCCTTCGGATTGCCGGCTGAACAATATGCTATGCAAACCGGACAGCATCCCGCAATTACTACAGCCCAAAACATTGAACGATACCGAGAACAACTCGATAAAATAGGGTTTTGCTACGATTGGGAGCGTGAAGTGAGAACTTCTGACCCTGAATATTACAAATGGACCCAATGGATTTTTTCTGAATTATTCAATTCATGGTATAACAAAGACACAGATCGGGCAGAGCTAATTTCTAATCTTATCCAAAAACTAGAGGAGAATGGCACGTATAATATCAATGCCGCAATTGATCAGGATTGGTACAAGCGTTTAAATTCAGAACATTTCCCGTTTTTTGGGCCCCATTTTTCTGGTGAAATTAGCGCCACTGATTGGAATTCTTTTTCAGATGTGCAAAAAGAGCGTATTTTGATGCATTTCAGATTGGCTTATCTCGCTGATTCTTGGGTAAACTGGTGCCCAGCATTAGGAACAGTTTTAGCCAACGATGAGGTAAAAGATGGTGTTTCCGAAAGAGGAGGACACCCTGTGATACAAAAGCTAATGAAGCAATGGAGCTTGCGTATTTCAGCTTATGCACAGCGTTTAATTGATGATCTGAACACGATAGATTGGAGCGAAAGCATTAAAGAAATGCAGCGCAATTGGATTGGCAGATCGGAAGGGGCAAGGGTATTGTTTGCTCTTGAAAATAGAGATGAAAAAATAGAGGTTTTTACCACTCGACCCGACACTATTTTTGGCCTTAGTTTTATGGTGCTCGCACCTGAAAATGAATTGGTAAAATCCATCACTTCTGGAGAACAAAAAGCACAAGTGGAAGCCTATGTTGAGCAGGCAATGCGCAAAACTGAACGCGATCGTCAGGCCGATGTTAAAACGGTTAGCGGATGTTTTACCGGAGCCTATGCTATTCATCCATTCAAAGGAAACAAAATCCCGGTTTGGATTGCTGATTATGTATTAGCCTCTTATGGAACCGGAGCTGTTATGGCGGTTCCTGCAGGTGATGAACGCGATCATGCTTTTGCCAAACATTTTGGACTGGAAATCCCTGCTATTTTTCAAAACATTGATGTAAGTATGCAAGCTTGCAGCGATAAATCTGCCATTCTTTGCAATAGTGACTTTTTAAATGAATTAGATGCTTATGCAGGAATTAAGCGTTGTATTGCTGAATTAGAGAAGATGGGAATTGGAGAAGGAAAAGTAAATTTCCGTCTTCGCGATGCGGTATTCAGCAGACAACGATATTGGGGCGAACCCTTCCCTGTTTATTATAAAAATGATTTGCCTTATTTACTCCCGTTTGAGGATTTACCGGTTAGTCTTCCTGAAGTGGATAAATACCTACCAACAGAAGATGGAGAGCCGCCACTAGCAAGGGCTAAAGATTGGCAGACCAAAGAAGGATACCGCATGGAAGCCAACACCATGCCCGGTTGGGCAGGATCGAGTTGGTATTTCTTGAGATATATGGATCCCAAGAATCCAAATCAATTTGTGTCAGCAGAAAAAGCGGAGTATTGGAAACAAGTTGATTTGTACATGGGCGGTGCTGAACATGCCACAGGACATTTATTATATTCAAGATTTTGGACTAAATATTTCTTTGATAGGGGATGGATTAAGTTTACCGAACCATTTGCTAAAATGATAAATCAAGGAATGATTTTGGGAAGGTCGAGTTTTGTATATCGTCTCAAAGATGCTCCAGTGAATACTTTTATTTCCAAGGATTTAGTAGTTGACCAAGATGTTCAACATTTGCATGCGGATATTGACTTGGTAGAGAACGATATTCTTAATATTGATAAATTTAAAAAATGGAGACCTGAATTTGCTGATGCCGAGTTCATTTTAAACGATCAAGGAAAATATGTTTGTGGTGTGGAGATTGAAAAAATGTCAAAATCCAAATACAATGTTCAAACTCCTGACGACCTTGTAGAACGCTATGGCGCTGATACTTTACGTTGTTACGAAATGTTTCTAGGTCCGGTTGAGCAACATAAACCTTGGGACACTAACGGAATTAGTGGAGTGCATAATTTCCTTAAGAAACTATGGAAACTATATTACGATAAGAACGGCAATTGGGCTGTGGAAGATGGTCAGGCATCAAAAGATTCGCTAAAAACATTACACAAAGCCATTAAAAAAGTCACTGAGGATCTCGATCGTTATTCTTGGAATACCGTTGTGAGCGCCATGATGATTTGCGTGAATGACCTCATCGAGCAACAATGCAAATCTCGTGAAATTCTGGAGGCCTTACCTGTTTTATTGAGCCCTTATGCCCCACATTTGGCGGAAGAGCTTTGGGAAAAACTTGGCAAACAAGGTTCTGTTTGTGATGCTTCTTGGCCCAAGTTGATTGAAGAGTATCTTGTGAGTGATACCGTAAACTATCCAGTTCAATTTAATGGAAAAGTGCGTTTTCAATTGGAAGTTCCAGCCGCTTTCAACCCTAAAGATGTTGAGCTTGCCGCGATGGAAAATCCTTTAATGGCAAAGTATCTAGAAGGCAAAATATTGAAGAAGATCATTGTGGTACCTGGGAGGATTGTGAATGTGGTGGTTTGATATACAGATGAAATAGGCAGGGCAGGAAATAACTCTTAGCTAATTTTGCTGGGCTTAAAAATAAAAATCCCGAAGTTCATTTGAACTTCGGGATTTCTTTAGTTGCCCGACCAGGGCTCGAACCTGGACTCTTCTGGACCAAAACCAGACGTGTTGCCAGTTACACCATCGGGCAATAACTCCGGCATTTTGAGTTTGCAAATTTAAGCAATCTCTTCTAACTACCAAATTCTCCGGCTTAAACCTGTAAATTCCTAACTTTCAGAACTCAATCATGCATTGTGGAGAAGATTCAGAACTATATCAACGGAGTGCTACAAGCACCAATTTCAGGTAATTACATCGATAATATCGAGCCGGCAACCGGAAAGGTGTATTCATTTATACCCGACTCTTCAGAAAAAGATGTGCAAATGGCAGTAGATGCTGCTGAAAAGGCATTTCCATTATGGAGCAATACGCCTTATACCGAGCGGTCAAGGATTATGGAGAAGTTGTCAGACCTGATTCTTCGTGATCTAGATGCTTTAGCCTTGGCTGAATCAATCGATAATGGAAAGCCAGTGTCTTTGGCTACAGAAGTGGACATACCAAGGGCAGAGAGTAATATCAGGTTTTTTGCCACAGCAATAATGCACTTCCATTCTGAGGCGCACGTAATGGAAAACAGAGCAATCAACTACACCAGCAGAAAACCGATTGGAGTAGTTGCTTGTATTTCGCCTTGGAATTTGCCATTGTATTTGTTTACTTGGAAAATTGCCCCGGCCATAGCTGCGGGAAACTGCGTGATTGCAAAACCTTCAGAAATTACGCCAATGACGGCTTATTTGTTGTCAAAACTTTGCATTGAAGCAGGATTACCCGCAGGTGTGTTGAATATTTTACACGGAACCGGTCCGGTGCTGGGAAATGCCATCGTTTCACATCCTTCAGTAAAAGCCATCTCCTTCACAGGTGGAACAAAAACAGGGGAACATATTGCCTCGATTGCAGCGCCAAAATTTAAGAAATTGAGTCTCGAACTCGGGGGAAAAAACCCAAACATCATTTTTGCCGATTGCGATTTTGACGATATGCTTCGAACTACGCTTCGATCTTCTTTTTCCAATCAGGGGCAAATATGCTTATGTGGCTCCAGAATATTGATTGAACGAAGTATCTATGAAAAATTCAGGGATGCATTTGTTGAAAAAGTTGCAAAAATGAAAGTGGGCGATCCTCTTGATCCAGCTACAAAAATGGGCGCCTTGGTTTCAGAATCGCACATGGAAAAAGTGCTGTCATATATCGATCTTGCAAAACAGGAAGGAGGCAAAGTTCTGTGCGGTGGCGAGCGTTTGCAATTGAAAGATAGAGTAGAGGGAGGCTTTTTTGTTTCTCCCGCAGTTATAGAAGGACTCGATCAAAAATGCAGAACCAATCAGGAAGAAATTTTTGGTCCTGTTGTTACATTACAAGCCTTTAACACTGAGGATGAAGCCATCAACCTTGCCAATAGCACCATATATGGGCTTTCGTGCAGCATTTGGACCAATGATTTGAAAAGAGCACATCGTATGGCAGATCGCGTAGAAGCCGGAATAGTTTGGATTAATTGCTGGCTTCTTCGGGATTTGCGCACTCCTTTTGGCGGAGTAAAACAATCCGGTGTAGGCAGAGAAGGTGGATTTGAAGCTTTGAGGTTTTTTACTGAAGCTAAAAATATTTGTATTCAGCTTTAAGATTTCCCCCGTCCCTTATATCCATTGGTAAAGAACCATCCAAAATTTCGATTAAACCATTTCTCCAGCCCCGAAATTGCGTTCAGTAGTTGATTCATGTTTTTTGCTTTCTTTTTATATAACAGCAATCGTGCCGCTCTAGTGTATACGGATGCCGCCAGTTTTTGTTAATTATTTCATTCCTGAAGCTAGCAAACGGGGTCCTTCCACATGGTGCTGTGCATAAATGAAGGATTTATGCGCATTTCATAAGCTGGAGTGGTGCAACTTTGATAAAGTAGAAAGTCAATTATGAGAAATCGTATATTAATCCTGTTTTTCGCTGTGGCAGCGATGTTAACCTCTTGTGTTCCAGCCCGACAAATGGAAGAAATGAAGAGCAAAAAAGAAGCTCTTGATGCTGAAAACAAGACTATAAAAGATCAGAACCTGAATCTTAAGTCATCTTTAGACGAATGCAGTTCCAAACTTGCAGTTCTAACGGATGAAAATAAACTTCTTATTCAGGACACAACCGATTTCGGGGTGAATTTCAGACAAATTCGCACTCAATACGACAAGCTGAATGAGTTGAACGATATGGTGTCATCCAAGAATATGACTCTCATTTCTGAAGCGGCTTTGGAGAATAAAAAGTTGTTGGAAGAACTCGAAAAAACCCGCACAGAGCTGCTCTTAAAAGAAGATGAGCTCGATAAAAAAGAAACAACGCTTAACACCTTAGGAATTGAGCTTGAAGAGAGAGGTAAGAGAATGAGCGAAATGGAAGAGCTACTTTCAAGGCAAGAATCGGCACTTAATACACTCAAAGATAAGGTGAGTAAGGCTTTGCTTGGTTTTGAAGGCAAAGGTCTTACTGTTGAACAAAAGAACGGAAAAGTATATGTGAGCATGGAATCTAAACTGCTTTTCCCATCCGGAAGCACTGCCATTGATCCTGAAGGAAAGAAGGCTATTGTTGAGCTCGCCAAGGCAATTCAAGATCAAGGAGATTTGGAAATTATAGTTGAAGGGCATACTGACACAGACCAACTTAAATCAAATAATATTCCCCGCGATAACTGGGAATTGAGCGTTTTGAGAGCTACTGCCGTTGTTAAAATGATGACTGAAAACAGCAGTATTGACCCTAAGCGCTTGTCGGCTTCAGGTAAAAGTGAATACCTTCCTGTTGACCCTGCTGATAAAGCTAGAAACAGACGTACAGAGATTATACTTTCTCCCAATCTGGACGAATTGTTCCAGGTTATTGATCAAAATTGAACCTGTATCTCTACCCTATATTTTCTGGAATTTGAAGATTGGCCGTCTAGTTGGAGACGGCCTTTTTTTGGCTAATAGTTTACAGCCAACGTGAATATTAATTGATACAAGAACTATTGAATTGGGTTGATTTGCAATTGAAAGAGAATAGCTTGTGCGCTTTAATTCCCAATTGGGTTGTCTCCGCTAAGAATTTTATATGCCACAGCAAATTATAAAAGGGTTAAAGATAGAGCGAGGCCGCAAGAATTACCTCGGACTCAGCCAGTTTATAGGATCGAGTGGAGTGCCACCGGTAGCAGTTACCTGCCAAATTTCGATATGAAGAACTGTTTTATCTCCTTCGGTCAATACCTTACCAATGGACTGCCGTGGCTCTATTTTATCTCCTGCCTTAACCTTTAAATCTTTGAGATTAGTGTACACTGTTTTGTAGCCTCCATGTGTAACAATGATGTTTAATCCAGCACCCATGATAGAGAAAACCTTAGTTACCTCTCCACCAAAAACGGCTGTTACCTCGGCATTATTATCAGTAGAGATATCAATTCCCTTGCTATCTATGGTAATTCCGGGTAGAATGGGATGATTTTGTTTTCCAAATTTCCCGGTCAAAACTCCTCTACTTACTGGCCAAGGCAATTTATTCTTGTTTTTTTCAAAGGCGACAGATTCTATTTTACCTTCTGGTGTGAGCTCGTATTTGCCATTGTTTTTGGCCCTAGAAGCTTTGATCTCGTCATCAATAATTTTCTGGATTGCTTGATTGAGCCTTTGCTTTTCTTCTTCTTGTTGCTGCTGTTTTTTCTTGAGTCCTTTTTCCTCTTGTTTCAAAGCAGTAAGAGCCTCTTGCCTTTCAGATTTGTCACCCGCGAGTAGCGAAGATTCTTGTGTTTTATCGTTGGCAAGCTTTTCCTTTTCTTTCCTGCTTTGTTCAAGTTGAAAGTTAGCCTCAGCAAGTTCTTTCTGAGTGCTCATTATGGCATTAGCTTGTGCCTTCCTCACAGTAGCATATTGCTGCATAACTTTCATCCGTTTGTAAGCCTGATTAAAGTTATCAGAAGCAAATACATACATCAGTTTTTGATATGCCCCGCGGTTTTTATAAGCTTCATAAATCATTCGAGCATATTCATCTTTCAAGGCTTTGAGATCAGACTCAAGCAATCCTATACGGTCATGATTATGCCCCATTTCTTGCTCAATCTGTTCAATTTCAGCATTAATATTTTGAATAAGCGATTGCCGGAGTGAAATTTGCCTATCGAGCATATACACTTGATTCTCAGTGTTTTTAGTTTTCGATCGGGCCTCTTCGAGTTTAGTTTTAGTGTATTCGATCTGTTTGTTCAGATCGTCGCGTTTTGTCTGAAGTTCTTCCTTAGACTGGGCGAAAACGACTGAAGAGCTGAAAAAGAAAAAGAATAATGAGAAAAGTAGAGCTCGAAAATCAATAGAATTTCCGTTCGAAATCAGCGGGAATTTCGAATGGGAAATCGAGTTCTGTCGTGCTTTTGAGGCGTGTAATTTCAAATTCAATGGATTGCTTTCTAAACGGTTCTTCTACTTTCAAAATTGTTTTCGAAGGATAAACATACTCTCCGGTATTTTCGAAGTTGCTATGAATAATTTCTAAAGATCGATTGTTGAATAGATCATTAAATAAAGTCCGTTCTAGTCTAAAAGTTGCGCCATTGAGCCAGTAGCGCTTGATTACGAGATCTTCTTCGTCTTTTTTCTTAAGTAATTTTAGATAATCTTTATCGCTTGGATCTATATAAATGGAATCGAGTTCGGGTGCGAGGTCTTTATCATCAACCCCCACTACCTTTTCCATTTTTCTGCGATAACGAGAACTCAACACATATTGATCCCCGTTAATTCCAGATCTGAATTTATCTTTTGAATCATAGGCAATCGGATTTCCAACCAGTAGATCTTCAAGCATTTGCATGTCAACTTCCATACCAATAAAATCTTCAATACTTGTGAAATTACCAAGGTAGTAGTGCTTATTATTTGGTATTTTGGAAACGTATTTTACGGAGTCTTTGGTAATAACCATCCTAATCACTTCCACCCCCAAGGCCGGAGATATGGACACCCAAATAATACTGTCATGGGCAATCCTGATATTGGCCTTGAAAGAAGTTTCTTCATTCGCCTCCCCTAGAATTTCGGTTGAAACTTTAATTCCCAGCGCATGAAATTGCATCTCGTTCTCTTCAAGCTTTTTTGTTAAAACTAGAGCGCTGCGATTTTTTAAAGGTTTTAACTCAATAATATCCTTTTTAGATTTACAGGAAAACATCAAAAGAGGAAGTGTAATAACCAGTGCTATTTTGGCTTTATTCATCCGATTCAATATATGTTTTTTCGGTGATTTTACGATCAATAACCTTAGAAGCACCGCCATTGTTTTTGGCCTTATTCCAATAGTTTAGTGCTTCAGCGGTATTGCCCAGCTTGAATTGCACATCACCGTAATGTTCAAGTATTACACCATTGCTGTCTCCCCCATTTTGCATTGCCTTTTCTAACCAAATTTTGGCGTCTTCATAGCGTTCCATACTGAACAAAACCCAAGCGTGAGTATCCTGAAAATTAGCGCGGTTAGGATTGAGCTCGTTCACTTTGAGGCTATACTCCAATGCTTTGTCAAGCTTATCTTTACGCAAACTCAGGTAATAACTAAAATTGTTGAGAACAAAAACATTTTCAGGGTCAAATTTCAAGGCTTTTTCATACGCCAAATCGGACTCATTAAACTTTTTAAGACTGTTATAAGCATCGCCAAGCAAGGAATAAAACTGTGTTGAAAGAGCGGGATTATCAATGATCAATTCCTTACCTAAATTCAATGGTTCCAGAGCTTCGGAGTATTTCTTCAATTGGATGGATGCGATTCCTTGATAAAGATAAAACTCAGTTATAGTGGGAAAAAGCTCCAAAGCATCTTTACAGTCTTGCTCCATTGAAACGTAATCGGCCAATTCGGAATCAATTTGAATTAACTGTTGCCAAATGAGGCTGCGTGAAGGGTCTAGATCAAGAGCTTTTCGATACTTTACCCGGGCAGCATCACTTTGATCATTCACATAAAGAATATCACCGGCAAAGGCCCAAGTTTTTGCTTCATCGGGATGAACTATTTCCATAATCCCCACCAATTCTGTTGTTCTTTGGGCGGCTAATTCACTTTGCTGGCTTTGCTCAAATAAGTTGAGAAGTATCCCTACTTTTTGATCTATCAGAACTTCAGGACTCCAGAATGCCTTTTTTAATGCTTCGTATGATTTTGCATCATCTCCCGACATCAAAAAATAATCGGCTAGCATTAATTGGATCATTCCATCCTCAGGATATTTTTGCTCGAGCTCGCGATAAATGTTTTGAGCTTCAATAGTTTTTCCTATTTGTTGATAGTATTGCCCTAGCAATCCCGCATACCTTGGATCATCAGGAACTGCATTTTTTAATTTCAACAACTCTACAGCAGCTTGTTCTGTTTTATTTAATTGTAAATAGATCTGATGTTTTTGAATGCTGGTTTGCTCATTCACCCCAATAATTTCCTCCAAATCATTTAATACGCTAATTGCTTCTGTGCCCTTATTGAGCTGCATTAAACAAGCAACACGCTGAAGGTATGAATCAATATCACTAGTATCAATTTTAATGGAATTCTCGTAATATTTAGAAGCTTCTGCATAATTGGCCATTTCGAAATTCAAATCGGCCATGAGCTTGTTGTACCAAAGGTTTTGAGGCTCTGTTTCTACGGCTAATTTTGCTTCCAGAAGGGCAGAGGGAATATTGCCATTTTCATATTCTATGCGGGCAATTTCATAATGAGGAGCAGACTTAGAGTTATCAATGGAAATGCAATCATAAAATGCTGCTTTCGCCTTTACAAAATTGCCTAAAGACTTTTGACTGATTCCTTCAAAAAAACTCTTTTGAAATTGAATTTCCCGAACTTCATTGTTGCTTTGCTTAATTTTTTCTTTTTGAGCTTTATCAGACCCTTTAGAAGACCCTTGATTTTTTGTGCTTTTACAGCCATCAAAAAGGATGACCAGAAAAAATAGGTATGTTATAATTTTTAAATTCATTTAATTTCGGAGTAATCACCTAAGGAAAAATCACCATTCATATTTTGAGCCTTCACGGATCGACCAATCATGCTATCCTTAATTTGCATATTTATTAATTCGCAGTCGTTTTGGATAATTGAATTTTTAATAATACTTGAACTCACTTTCGTTCCTTTTCCTATGGAAACGTAAGGACCAACAACAGAATTGTGTATTTCTACACCGGCACCAATATAGCATGGCTGCAATACCGTACTATTTTGCAAAATAGCACTTTTGTCTATCATTGGTAAATGCTTGTTATACTCCAGCACTTTTTTGTTTGTGTCAACTGTGGCCTCTTTATTCCCGCAGTCCATCCAGTCTTCAACTAGTCCGACTGCGAATTTCATGCCCTTTTTCATCATATTTCGCAAGGCATCAGGTAATTGATACTCTCCGCTATTCATGATATTATTATCGATTAAATATTGGAGTTCTGTTCTCAGCGCTGCACCATCTTTGAAGGAGTAAATACCAATCATCGCAAGGTCAGAAACAAATGTTTTTGGTTTCTCCACGAAATCTGAAATATTTCCTTGATCATCCAGCTTTACCACTCCGAATTGTTCGGGATTTGGGATTCTTTGCACCCATAAAACACCATCTACAGTGGGGTCCGGTTTGAAATCTGCTATAAACAACGTGTCAGCAAAGGCTACAGTAACGTGTCCTTCCAATGATTCGGCTGCACATAAGATGGCATGCGCTGTTCCCAATGCCTGATCTTGATAACATATTCTTCCTTTGGCACCCAATCTTTCAGCAACCGCGATCAGATCTTTTTCGACTTCTTCGCCAAAACGACCAGTAATATAAGCCACTTCTTCAAGTTGCTCGCCAGTGATTGCTGCAATATCTTCAACAAGACGCTCCACAATAGATTTTCCTGCCACCGGTATCAGCGGCTTTGGAATGCTGAGTGTATGAGGCCTTAGGCGTTTGCCCATCCCGGCCATTGGAACAATAACTTTCATAATTTTATTTAGTGCCAGTGCTACCGAAACCCCCAGTTCCTCTCTCTGTTTCTTCCAACTCTTCGCATAATAGCAAATTTGCTCTCAAGTGATGAGCTACTACCATTTGAGCTATGCGGTCACCATTTTGGATAACAACGCTTTGAGAAGAGAGGTTTACTAGCAATACTTTTATTTCTCCTCTATAGTCGGCATCAATGGTTCCGGGCGAATTTAAAACGGTTAAACCCTGTTTGTCTGCTAAACCACTTCTGGGACGTATTTGCGCTTCGGTGCCTTGAGGAAGGGCAATATATAATCCTGTTGGGATCAGCATGCGTTCAAGCGCCGCAATTGGAACTGGATTTTCCAAATTAGCTCTGAGATCCATTCCTGCCGAAAGTGCTGTTTCGTAAGCAGGTAGCGGATGAGAAGAACGATTTACAATTTTAATTTCCATTTTGCAAAGGCAATTTACATGAATTGAAACATTTTCAATTATTTACCATGAAATTGAGCCTTACGCTTTTCCAAAAAGGCTGCGGTTCCCTCCTTAAAATCCTCTGTTCCAAAGCACAATCCAAACTCTTTGATTTCTGCCTCGTAACCGGATTTCCCTGATTCATATCCAGCCAATACCGCTCTTAATGCGGCGCCTACTGCCAATGGTGAATTCTGAATGATTTTTGAAGCGATTTTTTCACACAACGGAATTAATTCTTCTTGAGTGGTTACCTGATTTACCAGGCCCCAGTCTAGTGCTTCAGCAGCAGAAATGGCCGATGCTGTGCAAATCATTTCCAAAGCTTTGCCCTTGCCAACCAAATTCGCTAATCGCTGAGTACCCCCATAGCCGGGAATTACACCGAGTGAAACTTCCGGCAATCCAAGTTTAGCATTGTCTGATGCAATGCGAATATGAGCCGCCATTGCCAATTCTAATCCACCACCTAGAGCAAATCCGTTAATTGCTGCAATCACGGGTTTATTGAGATCTTCCAGCTTATTGAACAAATTCCGATGCCCGTCTGCGCTCAGATTCTTTCCTTCCTGTACGCTGAAATTAGCAAATTCTTTGATGTCGGCGCCTGCTACAAATGCCTTTTCACCAGAGCCTTTAAGGATCACCACCCGCACAGAAGGCGCATTATTAGCGTGCTCGAAGGCATCACTCAACTCCGAAATGGTTTCCTTATTAAGCGCGTTTAGCTGTTGAGGACGATTTATGGTTATATATAAAATGCCATTTTTATTCTCGATGATCAGATTTTGATATTCCATAGGGCTCAATTATTTCCTGCAAAATTGAGGAATAATCTGTTGACTTAGCTCACAAATTTTGCTTGTACGCAAATTGAGTTTTAGTAATGGTAGAAAAAAAGGGCCATCGAAATCCGACAGCCCTTTTGATATGAAACAGGAGAAATTTTATCTCACAATACGGGTATTGTAAATAACTTGGTTTTGATCAGCAATGCTTATTTGGTAAGCACCTGCGCTCATTTTATCTAATGGCATATTCCACACAGAACCCTTGTTGATGTTGCTGTTTTCAGACACCACCAGTTTTCCGGTAATATCGTACACATTGATGGTGTAAAGCCCTTCATTCCAAGCGTTAAATTGCAGACTAATCTGATCATTGCCATAAATAACAGCCACCTCAGCACTAACAATTTCTTCAACACTTACCGATTCAGCCAATACGGTGATTTGCATCTGGCTTTGGTTGGAACAATTAGCGTTGGAAGCTTGAAGTGTTACTACATATTCTCCTTGGGCCACATAGGTGTGTGAAGGGTTTTGCAGATCAGCAGCAGCGCCATCGCCAAAATTCCAACTGTAAACATCAGCACCGCTGCCGTTAAAGGTAAAATCTACACTTGCTGCACCGTTGCTTAATTCAAGTACTTGAGCAGATGAACCAAAGTCAGCAGTAACAGCCATTGGATCGTTGAGGTTTAATTCAGTGTTCCAGCTATTACAAGTGGTATTGATGGTTAAGGTGTATATGCCTGCGGCTAGGTTTTGAATTTGTAGCATTTCAGATTCAGAAGAGCCTGAATCGGCAAAACCGTCACCTGCAATCGACCAAGAATAAGAATTTGTATTGGCGAATAATGCATCAACAGAAGCATTATGCTCAGTATTACAAGCGGCAAATACAGGACTAATTTCCACGGATTCAGCTAAAGGCTGCTCGATTTCAAAAGTAATTACCGATTCACCACAAGTAAGATTATCACCACTGATCACCAAGAAGTATGAACCTGCGCTAAGATTATTGATTTCAGAACCTGAGGCACTGATTTCAGAAGCAATCACCTGATTATTTTCATTGTACCAGGTATAGTTCATTTCTCCAGCCACCACGCTTTGGGCAGCAACGCTACCGTTGTTAGCGTTATAACACATCAGATCCGATTTCTGTGCAGCCACCACCGGAGCAAGGTGCAATACAAATCGCTGCTCAGAGCTTTGTTCATCGGCATTAAAGCTGAACGACTCTCCTTCATTGAGAGTATAGAACTCACCGGTCAAAAGGTCTTCGATGCTCATGCACAAATTGTCGGGCATATTTTCGAGCCCTTCCAAAGAAAGTTCAATATTACCCCCTGCGATTGCATTAAGGAAAATCGGAATGCTGAGTCCTTGTTGTAATTCCTCCATAGAGCGAGCATCAATCACCAGATCTTCCCCATCCGTATTTACGAAAGCGAAGTTGGCAGCCGCCACATCAAAACTATAAAGCTTAATGGCATCCATAGGTTCAAAACCAGCTTGCGCACCCTCTCGGAAAATGAGGTAGGCCTCGTCATGTGTTGCACCGGAATTAAGAGCAAGCGTAATTTTAGGGAAAGCAGGTTCCTCGCGAAGGATATTTAAACCGGTTTGATCTACATCCTTAATCCACTCATCAAACTGAAAATCCAAATGACTATCAAGAACACTAACAAAGAAAGCCTGACTAGGCGCCACAAATCGTGGTGCAGTTCCGGTCATAGTTACCGCCTGATAAACTTGATAGGTATTCAAGGATTGATTCCACATATAGAAAGTAGTAGCAGTTTCAGGGCCGGAGCCTATGGCAGGGTCTGAATTAGCAACCAAGGCTTCTAAATCAACAGGAGCAGGGTAAATATTGTACACCAGATTCCAACCATCATTGGCTCCACCTCCGGTATTAGTAAATTCAAGAGGAAGCGTGATAGAGCCTTTTCTAACCGAACCAACAGCATCAAGGGTAATTGCGTTAGCAAACTCATAGATGTAGTAAGCTACATTGTTATTCAAAAGCTCTAAATTACTAGTAGGAGTAACATATCCAATGTTTCTAGCCCCCGGGATGGATTCATCGTAGTGTTGAACATTAGTAAATAAACTGAGCGGGTAATCAGAGCCGCTAAATCCGGTAGTGATAATATCATCATTCCAATCTTCAATAGTCAAGCCATCAGTTGCAGGACCAACTGTAGTCCAACCGGTATTGCTTGCCAATTGCAGATAAGTCTGATGAATAACATTTCCGCTAATATTGGCACTTGCGCCAAAAGGGGCTACATAGCCTGTGTACGTAGCATTATCTAATAAAGTAAGATTGCCTCCTGATGTAATTGTTCCTTTATTAGGATAAAGAACATTGCGGACAGATGTTGTAGAGCCAATGATTGCCGAAGTGGGGTTGTCCATGCTTAGTTTATTAAACACAATAGGATTTGCACCGGAAATGATTTGACTGGAGCTTCCTTTCAGCTTCACATTTGAAGAGCCGGCATCAAATGAACCATCATTGATGAAATTACCATAAAGTACTATATCCAATGGACTTGCATTTCCCACGAGCGTGCCTCCTATTTCAGTGCTCATATCATCTGCGATAACACGATCATCTGTAGTAACGGTATGTCCGGTTTGAACAACTAAACGCTTGTACCGACTAAATGTGATAGCATCTCCCACAACAGCTAAATCATTAGTTGACCAAATTGCATCGCTGGTATTTCCGGAAGAAACGCTATAGTAAATCGTTTCAACACCGCACTGACTGATGCTAACATCATCCAATCTCAACAGGCCAGCTACGGCAGGATTTGCAAATTCAAAACGCAATCCGAAATAGCGCCCTTCAATATACGTGAGATCACTTACAGCTAAAGGAGCCGCGGCAAGTAAATTATCAAATCCACCGTTGCGATCAATTCTTAGCATCCATTCACCAACATTGTTTTTCTGAACTTCAATTCCAATGATTTCAGACGCGTTAACATCGAAATTAGATTCCATCAGTGTAGCCGCAACAGCACCATTGGTAATTCTGTAAAGACCGATAATATCTGAAGATCCGCTGTAATTCAACCCTACAGCATATCCGTTTACTGTGCCAGAATTCAAATTCTGCTCAGTAGCTGCCAAATGAATCAAAAAGCGATCACTAACCTCTGGATCCCAGGCACCATTTGCAACTTGGAATTGCCATGTTGTGCAAAGACCATCATAAATTAAACACTCCATATCAGTGGTAATTTCAGATGCTCCGCTAACACCGCTCAAATTATGCTTCAAAGAATAAGTTCCGTTGATTGGTGAAGAAGCAGATACAATCCAATCTCCCACATTTGACTCAGTCCAGGTTAATGAGCCTGATTCAAAACCTTCATTCACCTCTGTACTGCTTACAGCGCCCGGATCAGTGCAGTCAACGCATTCAAAATAGGCAGAATTTGTTCCTCCTGGAGTTCCATATTCTGTATAGCTTCCCTGCCAGCTTCCGGCATCGTAATTATTATTATTTGGATCTCCGAGTTCTAGTGATGAACAATTCCCGTTTGGACTAGCCGGCCAAGGCGACGAAGTTCCATAGGAAACATAATCGATAAAATTACCAAGATCATCTAAAAGAGAAATTGCCTCACCGGCATTCGAAAGCCCACCGAAAATAGGGCCGAAGACCTGATATCCATTTCCAGTATAAGTTGCCGGAGTTACGGCAACAATAATATATTCACCAGCGGCAATTGTGGTGGCAGCAGGAAACGTAAAGTCAAAACCAACTATTTCCCATCCTGAAATATCAATACTTCCTGCACTGGCATTGTATAGCTCTAGAAATTCGAAATCGGTGTTATTACCTTGATCTGTGCAAGGATTGTAATGTAATTCATTGATGATTACAGTTGGACTATTGTAGATACAAGAGCCATCTTCAACTGTTGCAGTTACATCATAATTGTTGGCACTAGGATCAAGACATCCGGGAATAATTAAAGGAGCACCACCTGGCGTGCCGTTGAGTGTAAATGCGACCCAATTGTTTCCGTCGTTATTATCAAGATTGACATCTGATAGTTCGGCTGATGGGCCAAAGCCATCAGCATTAATAGGCCAAGGATTAACATCATCATAAGTAACCTCATCAATCAGAGTGGCATCGGGAGCTAAAAGCTGAATAAGCTCACCTGCATTTGATAATCCACCAGTGAACTGAAACACCTGATAACCATTACCAGATATATGTTGCAGCGTTTAAAGCAATTACGATGTATTCCCCTGGAGCAATAGAACTAAGCGCAGGAAAAGTAAAGGTTATTCCAACAAAACTCCAATCGCTTAAATCAACGCTAAAGGCCTCATTATTATAGATTTCCAGAAATTCATAGTTGGCATCAGTATAGCCGGCAACATCATCAGGATTATAGTGCAATTCGGAGATCACAATATCCGGGAAAACGCAAGAGCCATCGTCGATAATAGCGCTGCCATCATAGTTAGTGGCATAGGAATTTGTGCAACCTGCGCACGACAGAAATTCGCAAGAGCCATCATCTGAATTAGCGGTAATATCATAGTTGCATGCCGCAGGATCAGTGCAACCTTCAATGATTACAACGGCAACTCCCTTTATACGAATTTGATCAAGCTCTTGAGTAGTTCGAGCAGTAGCACTCGACCCGTGCAAAACGGAAATACCAAAATATCCAGTGCCCGTTACAGCATAGTCATTATTGGTAGCGGTTCCGGCTGATATAGTTGCTAATTCTTCAGGGCAAGCGCTTGCTATAGCACCCGAGCCAGTGGTAATAGTAGTTAAGTTAGTTGAAAAATAAAGCTCCCATTCACCCAATGTGCTTCTAGTAACTTTAATGGCAATTCCAAAATCGGTCCTGCCATTAGGGATTTCAGCACTTATAATCAAAGTAGATGCAACAGAGCCATTAGTAATCTTTTCAAGTTTTATAGCATCACCACCAGAATCGTCACCAACATTCAATCTGTAGCCGTCAACGGTGGCACTTTCAAGATTTGACTCATTAGCGAAAAGCCAAATGGAAACTTGATTGGCAGCGGTTAAAGCCTGAGCCCTTCTTCCAAAAAAGAAACTCCAGCTTTGGTTATCTTGCCAATTGCTAAATGAGGTGCTAATGTGATCTGTTTGTGCAATAGCTGGGGCATTCAGTCTTAGCGTATAAGAGCCAGTTGCTCCAGCCGCCGCAGTACTGCTCGCAACAACTAGCCAGCTCCCTGTATCGCCCGTCCATGCTGGATCAGAGCTGAAATTAGTATCCCTGAAAGAATCAAGTTGATCATAATCGAAAAACCCTTTCCAATAATTGCCTGCATTATTATCAAATTTAAATTCGCCACAACCCACCGGATTCAGCAAATTACCTTCAGCCTCCCAATAGATCTCGAGCGTATAGGTGCCGGGATCTAATGAGGACAGGATATCAATGTTCGAGCTTGTTGCCTCCCACTCTTCAATCCCTCCTCCTAAATCAGCTCCAAAGGGAAGACTGAGCGAAGAAAAGGCGCCTGCAACATCGCAACTGCTGTAAATTCTATAATACAGCGTGCCCCCGCAAACATTAGAAGACCCACTTTCTGTTGTTCTCACTTGCGCACCATTCAATAGGAATGTAGCACCTTCTTGAAAATTACCATAATAGCGGTTGTTATGAATTCCTGCCGCATCTGGATTAAAAGCGCCTGCGAAAAATTCGTCGCCACTTCCGCGATCAACAACGATATAGGTTTGTGTGATGTCCCAAGCTGAAAATGCTGATAAAGACAATGAGAATAAAAGCACAGCAAGCGCATGCTTTAGTGAGTGCAGTATCATAGTGAAATTGTTTAAGTAAATGGTCTTCAAATATAGTCTGAAAAGACCCGACCTACTATATTAAATAATTGCTAAATCTTAAGAACAAAAAAGATCTTTATAAGATGAAGTGTCCTTGCCTTTTTTCTAGCTCTTATTTGCCTTGTTTTTCTTAGCTTAAACAGTTTTGACGAAGGTCCGCAGTTACCCACCTTTTATAATTTGACAATCACTACAGCGCAGAATTAATGATGAATTAAAAGTAGCTCGGAGTGTTTTGTGTTGGCTAAAGCTCCGGAATTGAAGAAATGAGCTTTTGTGTGTAAGGCGATTGCGGATGACTGACAATGTCATCCGTAATGCCAACTTCTTCAATTTGCCCTCTGTACATAACGGCAATCCGATTACTCATGTGAGCTACTACACTGAGATCATGCGAAATAAAAATCATGCTCAGCTTATATTTATCTCTTAGATCAGCCAATAGATTCAAGACTTGCGCCTGAACGGAAACATCTAGAGCAGCCACCGACTCATCACAAATTAGAAATTCTGGTTCTACCGCAAGAGCCCGCGCAATAACGATTCTTTGACGCTGCCCGCCGCTAAACTCATGGGGATATCGATTGAAAAAATCTCCTTTTAGGCCTACTTCATCTAGTAATTCAAAAGCTCTGTTTTTCCTTGAAGCTTCATTTCCATTTAAGCCATGAACTTTCATAGGCTCTGTAATAGCATCGCCAATCCTTATTTTCGGATTGAGTGAGGAATAAGGATCTTGAAAAATCAATTGCATTTTTTTCCGATAGGCTCTGAATTGAGATTCAGGAATATAGCCTATTTCCTGCCCCTCAAAAATCATGTTGCCTGAAGTGATTGGACTGAGACGCATTATGGCCCTGCTTAGTGTTGATTTCCCACATCCTGATTCGCCCACCAAGCCTAATGTTTCGCCCTTTTTCAGATAAAGATCAACTTGGTTTACAGCTCTGAAATTTTCTCCTTTCTTTATACCAGGATATTCTACCACTATTTTATTCAATTCAAGAATGGTAGGGCGCTCATTCAACTCCTTAACTTTTTGTCTTTCAGTTTCAATTGATCTGATTTTTAAATCGGGATAGTTTCCTGAATGAAGAAGTATCTCCTGTAGTGAAGGCAATCGTTCAACCCTCTGATGCAATGAAGGACGGCAAGCAAGTAATCCTTTGGTGTAAGCGTGAACTGGATTTTTTAAAACTTCTTCTGCTGTTCCGTATTCAACCAATTCGCCCCGATACAAAACTGCTATTTTTTGAGCAACGGCAGCCACCACTCCTAAATCATGGGTGATGAAAATAACAGACATTCCCCTGGTGTTTCTCAAGTCTGCTATGAGTTCGAGAATGTTTTTCTGCACTGTTACATCAAGCGCGGTAGTGGGCTCATCAGCAATTAAAATATCAGGATTACAACTCAGAGCCATGGCGATCATGACTCTTTGACGCTGTCCGCCACTCAGTTGATGAGGGTAACTGTTGAAGGCTTTTTCAGGATCGGGTAATTTGACCTCTTCAAATAATTGGAGGCATCGTTTTTTTACTTCTTGTTTAGGCAGTTTTAAACGGTATAACAATGCTTCAGCCACTTGATCACCACAGGTCATCACCGGGTTGAGACTACTCATAGGTTCCTGAAAAATCATAGACACTTTTTTGCCCCGAACTTCTCTCCAGCCTTTGGCACTTAGCTCTTGTATATCAATGTGTTCACCTGAAAACGAAAGCTTCAATTTTTCAGCGCCTATTTTAGCATTTTTAGCCAACAAACCCATCAGGGCAAGAGAAGTAACCGATTTCCCGGATCCACTTTCCCCTACTATACCTAGGCATTCCCCTTTCAATAATTCAAAAGACAGGTTTTTTATTGCTTCAAACTCTGAATTTCCAGTGGTGAAACTGATTTTTAGCCCCTCTACCAAAAGCGATTGTTCCTGTATCATTGAGCTTCAATAAAGTTAATTCTCAGTCTATAATTGATATCACTTTCGCTCAAAGTCATACTTATTTCAACATCTCTTCCCCGGGAGCCTCTGGTTGTCCAGTATTTAACATTGTCCCGCAATTCACCATTCCCGTAGCGCTTTTCATAATATTTACTGAATTCATCCTTTAATCGAATAGCTCCTTGTTCACTAGCGGGATACAAATCAAGTTTGATCGCATTCAATAAACCCCTGTCAAAATTGTACGATACCTCATAAAAGGTAGAATCCTTCATATCGAGCGGAATTCTGCATGTAATTTCATCAGGCATGTTGTAAACAACGTTGTCCGATTCTTTTGCCAGAACGGTATTTACATCATCGCCCATCATTGTACCCCTGAAATCGCCCCCATCCTCTTCTCCAACGATGCTATGAACCTCTTCCTTTTCCCCTCCTTGGCTTATGCAGGCAGGGATTAGAAGAAGGGCTAGCATAACTCGGGCAAAGAGAAATTTCATTGTACTAAATTACGAAAGCCTTCATGAACTCAAATATGCAGATAAGGCTGTATTTTTGACTCCCTTTTATTATGATTTCAAAGGATACCATAGACCGCATTTTTGAAACGCTTATTATCGAAGAGGTAGTAGGTGATTTTGTTGCGCTCAAACGGGCCGGCAGGAATTATCGCGGATTGAGTCCTTTTACCAACGAGAAAACCCCATCATTTTATGTAGTTCCCTCCAAAGGCATTTATAAGTGTTTTTCTTCCGGAAAGGGAGGGAATGCAGTTAGTTTCTTGATGGAGCACGAAAAACTCAGCTATCCTGAAGCACTCCGCTATCTTGCCAAAAAGTACAATATCGAGATTGAAGAAGAGGAACAAAGTCAGGAAGAGTCACAGAATAAAACAGAAAGAGAGTCGCTTGGGGTTATTGTAAATTTTGCCCAGCAATGGCTTGAGAATCAGCTTTGGGAAGAGGAAGAGGGCAAAACAATCGGCCTTAGCTATTTTCATGAACGGGGCTTTAGAGATGACACTATTCGGAAATTCGGATTAGGTTATAATCCCAATGCCTGGGATGGTTTTAGTCAAGTAGCAATCAAACAGGGCTTCAATCCTCAATTGCTCGAAAAGACAGGACTAACGAGGTTTCGAGATGAAAAGCCCTTCGATTTTTTCAGAGGAAGGGTAATGTTCCCTATTCGGAATGTTACAGGAAAAACAATTGGTTTTGGGGGTAGAACGCTGCTTGCTGATAAGAAAGTTGCTAAGTATTATAATTCACCTGAAAGCGAACTTTACCATAAGAGCAAGGTACTTTATGGTATTGATCTGGCCAAACCCGAAATTTTAAAGCAAGATAATTGCTATCTGGTTGAAGGATATACGGATGTGATATCTATGCATCAGTCTGGAGTTGAAAATGTGGTTTCTTCGTCAGGAACCGCACTTACCGAAGATCAGATTAGGCTAATCCGAAGGTTTACAAAGAAAGTCACCATTCTGTATGATGGTGATCCGGCGGGAATTCGTGCTTCTTTCAGGGGGATTGATCTGCTGCTTAAGGAAGGAATGCAAGTAAGGGTGGTATTATTTCCGGATGGAGATGATCCCGACAGCTATTCTAGAAAGCATAATTCAGAAGAGTTTCAGAAATATATCAAAGTAGCGTCTAGGGATTTCATTGTTTTTAAAACGGATATTCTTGCCGCAGATGCTGCCGGGGACCCTATCAAGCGTTCTGAAATGATTCGCGATGTGGTGAGCTCTATCGCACAGATCCCGGATGGAATTCAACGTTCCGTTTATACTCAAGAATGTAGCCGTTTACTCGAAATTCCTGAACAAACGCTTATTCTCGAAATCAATAAGCAACTCAGAGAAAAGCTGAAGCGCCAAGGAACAGAATATTCTGAACAAAGAGCTTTCGAACCGCTCCCTGAAGAAATTATTGAAATTATTCCCGAAGAAAAACCGGGGGCAGAATTAATTCATCAGGAGCGAGAACTAGTAAGACTAATGCTGAGCTACGGTGATTGTGCGATCATTGTGAAGTTGCATTGGGCTGAACCAGAATCGGAGAGTGCTGAAGAAATTCAGATTAGTGTTGCAGAGTACATCATCACCGAAATGCATATCGATGGACTTGAATTCGAAAATCAAGCATTGAAATTGATAGTTGCAGAATACGATTCATTCCTAAAAGAAGGTAATTTCCCACCTGAAAAGCATTTTACTCAGCATGCAGATACAACAATTTCAGGATTGGCTGCCGATTTATTGAGTGAAGAACACAGTTTAAGTCATAACTGGGATTCTATGCATTCCATTTTAACGGAATCAGAACTCGACAATCTCCGAGCTGCAGCCAGGGATTCGCTGTACCGTTTGAAATTAAAAGTACTTCTAAGAATGTGTGATCAGATTGATCAAACGTTGATGAATGAAAAAGATTTAAGCATACAGGAAATGGAATGGACGCTAAAAAGAAAAATGAAGATAGATCAAGCCAAAGCTCATATTTCGAAACATTTTCAGACGGTAATATTGAAATAGAAAAAACCAAATTAACACTATTTATTTATTCTATATTTCACTGTAATTCAAATCTTTTACTACCAATTGCAATGTTTTATTTCCCTGCCAATTGTTTTCCGATAGGCTAAATACTATGTCCATGGCTTTTCCTGAGCTTAGCATCCCTGAATATTCCCCCATATTAAATGCAATTCCATCAAATTGATAATTATTGGGATCTTTTACTCTAATTTTCAAATGTTTGCTATCTGCACCAACAGGTCGAGAACCCTTGTCCATTAATCCTTTAGCAATAAAAACGGGCGACATATTCTCGGGGCCGAAAGGGCCAAACTGTTTAATTTGTGCGTAGTCCTTTAAATTTAATTGAGATAATTCAAGTTCACAATCGATGTTAATGTTCGGACGCGCAACAGAATCCTGAAAATGCTCGGCTAAGATATTATTAAATTTTTCTCTGAATTTATCGAGTTCCTCCCTGCGCATAGTCATTCCGGCCGCCATAGGGTGCCCTCCAAATTTCACAAAGAATTCTGAACATGCTAAAAGGGCTTGGTACAAATCGAAACCCTTTATTGATCGACCCGAACCTGTAATCAGTTCTCCTTCACCGCAGAGCACTATGGTAGGTCTGTAATAAGTTTCTATGAGTCTCGAAGCCACTATTCCAATTACGCCTTTATGCCATTCAGGCGAAAAAACGACGGTTCCGGGAGCCTTGATCCAGTCGGGGTTATTGCTAATACTTTCGAGGGCTGAGCGAGTAATACCCTGATCTTCATTTCTTCTGTTATGATTAAGGGCTTCTATTTCAGCCGCTAGGAGATCTGCTTTTTCATCATCAGTGCTTGCTAGTAAAAGCACCGCTTGGGATGCATGAGCCATTCTGCCGGCAGCATTTATTCGGGGCGAAAGAATAAAAACAACATCAGAAATGTCAGGTTTCTCCCCTTTAAATGCCGCTATTTTCAAAAGTGCCTTAATTCCAGGCCTTGGATCATCACAGATCATGGCTAATCCATGGGCTGCCATAATTCGGTTCTCCCCGGTAATTGGCACAATATCAGCAGCTATGGAAACGCAAACCAAATCAAGAAAGGAATAAGTTACATTAGAACTGATGCCATTTTGTAATGCAAAGGCCTGTAAAAGTTTAAAGCCCACCCCACATCCGCTCAACCCTTTGTATGGGTAATCGCAATCGTGCCTGCATGGATCCAAAACGGCTATGGCATCGGGTAATTCCTCTCCGGGACTGTGGTGATCGCATACTATTACATCAATGCTTGCTGATTTTGCAAGGGCAATTGCATGATTGGCCTTGATACCGCAATCCAGCGTAATAATTAATTGAAAACCATTCTCTCTTGCATATTCAATTCCTTCCAGCGAAACGCCATAGCCTTCTTTATAACGATCGGGTTGATAGAACTCAGTTTCGACTCCAATCGCTTTTAAAAAAGTCCACATCATGGCCACTGAAGTGGTTCCGTCTACATCATAATCGCCGTAAACCAGGATTTTTTCAGACCCGGCAATGGCGTCGGTCAATCGGTTTACAGCACGATCCATGTCTTTCATCAGAAATGGATCATGCAATTCATCAAGCGATGGTCTGAAAAAAGAACGGGCATCATCAAAGGTTGAGACTCCACGCATCATCAGCAGTTTCGAAACTAGCGCGCTGGTGCCGATTTGTTGGCTTAAGGATGCACTCCCCTCTTCATTTGGCTGCTCTCTGAACACCCAGTCATACTTCATTCCTCTCTTCATCAGAAGCCCATTTTGATAATGCTCGAAATTAGCAAATCAAGAATTACCAATTTACTTTAGTGCTATTACAATTGATTTCTTTATTTTCGTTCTTCCGGAAAACCCATTTAATACTGGAATTATGCGTTTAAAACGTTACTCATGGGTGCTATTGGCCCTTTTGTTTGGAGGTATGATACTTAGTTCATGCCTAAATGAAGAAAATAAAATTCCACCGAATTGCTATGACGGGGAGTTAAACAATGAAGAAACGGATGTGGATTGTGGTGGTATAAACTGCCCTGATTGTCCTCCTTCATGTTATAATGGTATTTGGGATGTATTCCCAGAACTTGGTTGGGTTGAAGTTGACACCGATTGCGGTGGACCTTGCCCGGCTTGTGCTTCATGCGATGATGAGGTGTTGAATGGTGATGAAACAGGCATTGACTGTGGAGGACCAGATTGTTTGCCTTGCTCCGCTGAAGCAGGAGATTGCACCAATAATATTATGGATGGCGATGAAACCGGTATTGATTGCGGAGGATGTTGCTGCCCAGATTGTCCCGTTGGAGCAGGCGATTGTACCAATGGAATTATGGATGGCGATGAAACCGGTGTTGATTGCGGAGGTGTTGCTTGTTTTCCTTGCGCAATGGCCGCCATGCAATTCTTTAATCCGGCTGACGGTATTTTGGATTTCCCGTCAGCATCAGCCACTTTTTCAGGTACAACTCTGGTAATTGGCGGATCTGATTTGGATAATGGCGTTATAACATTTAACATTCCTGAATCTATGATAGGATGGGTGGATGGAATGAACGTTACTTTCAACGAGTCTACAGCTCCTGATCAGATTTGTTCTTATATAATTGGCGGTACAACCTACAATTCCAGTGACACCAACGCTCAAATTACTATGTTCATTGCAACAATTGACACGGCTCCTGGCGCTATTATTTCCGGAACATTCAGTGGAGTATTAGTTGATCCCGTTTCGGGCGACGAATATGCGGTGCAAGATGGGGTGTTCAACGTGATCTTGTTCTAATATTATTCCAGTTAAAAATAGTAGAGGCTATCTTGGATTTCGAGATAGCCTCTTTTTTATGAATAATAAATTTCGCTCGCCTTTGTGGAATTCCTGAATTAATGGCATCCTATATACACAAACAAAATTCAAAGCCATGAAAAAGAGCCTGTTTATTATCTTCGCCTTGATTAGTTTCACCTCGTTTGCTCAGCGTTATGGTGAAATTCAAGGCAAAATCTTTGACGAAAACGGAGCCCCACTTCCTTTCGTAAACGTATTCGTTAATATCGGCGATCGCCAAATTGGTTCATCAGCAGATGAAAACGGAAAGTACCGCATTAAGCCATTAAATGCCGGAACTTATACACTAGAATTTAGTTCCATTGGCTATCATGATCATGTGGTGAATGATGTAATTGTAGATCCCGATAAAATCAAAATCGTAAAGGATGTTACAATGACTTTGAATACCGTAGTGATTACTGGTGAAGCGGTTGTGGAGACGGAGAAAGACAAGCTCATTGATCCGGAGGACACTCACATCATGACAATCAGAAGTGCTGAATTTTCTAAAAGCCCTGCCGCCAAAAACCCCATTGCACTTATTGCCTCAATGAGTAGTGAAATAACTAAGAAGGAAGACAGTGATGAATTGTATTTCAGGGGATCAAGAGGCAGTTCCGTTTTATATTTGATTGACGGAGTAAAAGTGAATCGGGGATTGGCGGGATTCCCAGGTGGAGCAATGGCTTCTGTATCCATTTACACCGGCGGATTGCCAGCTAAGTATGGAGATACTACTGGAGGAGTTATTGCCGTTGAAACTAAAACATATTTTGATTTTTATAATCAAAAAATCGCCGAGCTTAGCAGAATCGAATACCTTAAGAACCGCAAAGAAAAAAAGATTCAGGAATGATTTTTTTGGGCAAACCCAAACATAAACTCAGTGATGTGGAAGTACTTGAGAACTACAAGACTTCTGGAAAACCGGAGTGGCTGGACGAACTTTTTCGCCGCTATTCCGGCCTTTCCTATGGAGTTTGCCTGAAATATCTCAAAAACACCGATGATGCAAGAGATGCTGTGATGCAGGTTTTTGCCAAACTGCAATCCGAACTTCTAAAAAATGATCCCCGGAATTTTAAATCTTGGTTGTATGTGGTTCTCAAAAATCACTGTTTGATGCAGCTAAGAGCTAGTTCCAAAGTTTATGCCGAAGACCTCGAAGGCTTGAAAATGCATGAAGAAGAGGATTCGCAAGAGTTTATGCTCCAAACGATGGAAGCAGCGCTAGAATCTCTAAATGAGGATCAGAAAATTTGCATCAAATTATTTTATCTCGATGGACTGAGTTATAAAGAGCTTGAAGAAAAAACAGGATACACCCTGATGGAAGTCAAAAGCTTCCTTCAAAACGGACGAAGAAACCTTCGTTTGGCAATAGAAAGAAACCATGAAACCGAATAAGAACATAGCAGAGGACTTGTTCACTCCTGAAATCAGACGCTATGTGGAAGGGCGAATGAATTCAGTTGAGCAACACAACTTTGAAAAACGTATGCTCGATGATCCCTTTTTGCGCGATGCCGTTGAAGGTTATCAAGCAATTCCGGATTGGAGCCAGCAATTCAATATAACTAGTAAAAGAAGTAATTTTAATAAATTATTTACTGTAGCTATTGGACTTGCAATTGTGAGCTCATTTCTCTATTTTTTACTCAACAAAGAAAAGCATGAAACTTTCGCTCCTATTACAGAAATCGAAGTCATTCCTTCAGAAATTTTAAAGCCAGATAAAGAAATTATAATTATTGAAGAAGTTAGAACCAGCGATAGTTCTGTTTCAGTCTTGATTTCAAGAACAGAATCTTCACCTATGGCAAATATTGAAGAGAATTTTGTTCAAAAGCTCGATCCGGCTACTCTGCAGCCATTGCCACTTATGGAGTCTCGTGAAACCGAAAAACTTGAAATTCCGGACACAAAAAAAGAAGAGGCTATTATTGAAAAATCGAACCTCCGCATCTATCACATTGAAGACTACAAAGTTTTTGACTACCGGGGACTAAGAAATCCAATCGAAAAACAGGAACCTCAACTGGGCGGCACTCCTGCTTCTGGAATAGTTGAAAACAACAATGATAATCACCGTAAAACACAGAAAGTGCTCTATGTAAAATTTTTGGAGCAAGCTATCACCAGGTTTTCTGAAACGGATTATGGATTGGCATTAGCTGATTTCAAAACCATTTTAGCAAGTTATCCGGATGATGTAAATGCTTTGTTTTATGGTGGATTGTGTTTATACCATAAAAGAGCTTATGATGAAGCTGCTGTTTTGTTTGGCAAAGCAGAATCCAATACCATAGCCATGTTTGTTGATGAAAGCCAGTGGTATCGAGCAAAATCGTATTATGTCAGCGGAAAAAAAGAGAAGGCAGAAGAGTTGCTCGAAATAATTGTTTCAAAAAAGGGTTTTTATGCTAAACAGGCAGAAGAGTTCTTAGAAAGGCCGGACTGGTAAATGCTAATAGCAAACAGAATTCAGAGCAATAAAAATGCAAAATAAGTCTAAAGAATTGATAGTGCTAATTCATGGTTTTATGGAGAATAAAAGCATGTGGAAGCCATTATTATCGGCTATTCCGGCAGGCATGGAGGTTTTTGTTCCGGACTTGCCCGGACATGGAAATAACCCCAGCAAATTCAAGCCATCTATTAAGGAAAATGCATCTGATTTATTAAATGAGATTAATGAGCAATTTCGAAATCCGAGTCTTATCATTGTTGGTCATTCAATGGGTGGATATGTTGCTGTAGAAATGGCAACAATGGCTCCTGAACAAACAACGGGGATTTGCTTTTTTCATTCAACATCAGCTAAAGACAGCCCCATTAAACAAGCGAATAGATTAAGAGCAATTGAAGCTTTAAATGCAAATAAGGAATTGTACATCGGCACCATGATTCGGACACTTTTTGCAGAGAGTAACAAAGTAAATCTAGCTGAACTTATTAATCAACTCATTGCCGACTCCAATAAAATATCCAGTTCTAATATTGAGAATTGTTTATTGGCGATGCGCAATCGAAAGGATCACACTAAATTCATTAAACAATTAAAAATCCCAATTACTTTTTTGTTGGGAGATGAAGACAGCCGCTTGCCTTTGTCAGAAATGTTGTGGGAGATCCAAAGTGAAGCCTCCATTTCACATTATATTCTTGAGAAAACCGGGCACATGAGTCAATGGGAAAAACCGGAACAAGCTTCTTATTATCTCGCTCAATGGCTCAATCAGTTTAGAAACTAAACAGTCGACGCTCAATATGTGAGCCGTCCAGAATCAGCAACACATATTGCGAAGGCTTTAGTTCTTTTAGATCAACCTTGGCCCCTCTCTTGTGGAGCCTTCCGGTTCTGATTACGCGGCCTGAAGTATCGCAGATATCATAATATGCCATATCACTGTGCCGTTGATACGTCACATTAATAGATGCATGCTCATGATCTACTTTAATTTTTAATGGGTTGAAAAAGTTGAATACCATAATTCTGTTACTGCTAATCTGTACGAATTATAGCGTCTAAAGTTTCAGTACAGCATTCAATTTCGTACGTTTGAGCCGGCGAATTTGACCTTTTGACACCCATAAAAACAGGATGAACTCTGGAAATGGGAGGTCAAAGAACCGAATTATTAAGACAAAGCTGCACTCCGCAATGGCCAAACTTAAAGCAATAATTGTTGATGATGAGCTTCATGCAAGAGAAAATCTGCGCATGATGCTTGAAGAATTTTGTCCGGACATCAATGTTATTGATCAAGCCGGGGGAGTAACGGAGGCTTTTGAAAAAATTAAAAAGTTAAAGCCCGGATTACTTTTTCTCGACATTCGTATGCCCAGCGGATCAGAGGGTTTCGATTTATTAGCGCAACTTCAGGACACCGATCTTCAGGTTATTTTTGTTACTGCTTTTAAAGATTACGCCATAAGGGCTTTTCAGGCAAATGCTGTTCATTACCTTCTCAAACCCGTTGATTCAGATGAATTGATTTCTGCTGTAAATAAGGTCTTATCTCAGCAAGGGAATTTCAATGAAGATGAGCAGCTCAGAGAAGATTACCATCAGCGATTAATGGGACTCAATGAAATGGTGAGGAATGTTTGGCCGATCAGAATTTCTGTTGCAACCGGAAAAGGCTTTAAAGTGATGGCCATAAACGATATAATTCGAATTGAAGCTAGTGGAAATCATTGTTATCTTTTCTCCAAAGATGGAAAACGCTTGTTGGATTCAAGGCCATTGGGCACTTATGAGGAAATTCTAAATCCAACACTCTTCATGAGAGTGCATAAAAGTCATTTGATTAATCTTTCGGAAGTATTGGAGTATCGATCAGAAGATGGGCATATTGCTATATTAAGCGATAAATCTGAAGTTCCCATTGCTCGAGCCAGAACCCAGGAATTTGTAGATAAATTCAAGCATCCATAAGTGATTTCTATAAAGATGAGTCATTCGCCTTCAATGGGTATCAAATAATTCCTCCCAAGTAATTTCTGGGTTTCAAAAAACACTCAAGCTACAATTCCGACATTTCGGAAGCGTAAAGGTACCGTTAAGAAAAATTCCGAAAACCGTTGTTAATCATTTCTTAACTTATAGCTATAAATTAGAACTTCATGACCATAAGAGCACTAATTGTTGATGATGAAATGCACTGCCGAGAGAATCTCGCTATGTTGATTCAGGAATATTGCCCGGATGTGCAAATAATTGCCTCTGCTTCGGATGCTGCCTCTGCACTTTTGTTAATTGAAGAACATCATCCCGACCTTGTTTTTCTCGATATCATGATGCCAAAAACAGATGGCTTTGGTTTGCTCGAAAACATAGAAAACAGAACATTTTCCGTTGTATTCACCACAGCGCATAGTGAGTTTGCTTTAAAAGCATTTCGTTCAAATGCCCTTGACTATTTGCAAAAACCAATCGATATTTCTGAGTTGGAGCAGGCAGTTGCTAAAGTTCGAGATAGAATAGCCCTTAAAACGGATTCTGGCGACGTGGTAAGTACCATTCGCAAAGTGCTGGTTGAAATGGGCATTGGGAGCGGAAACGAAGAAATGTCGGTTCCCACTCGTGACGGACTTGAAGTGGTTCGTTATGATGACATACTTCGCCTCGAAGCGAGTGAGAGTTATACCAGCATATTTTTGAATGATGGTCGCAAATTTATTTCTTCCCGAACAATAAAAGTATATGAAGATCATCTGCCCGAAAACCAGTTCTGCAGGGTTCATAAAGCACACCTTATTAATATGAAGTTTTTAAAAGGATATAACCGCACAGAAGGCCACATGGCAGTGATGCGAAACGGAGATCTTATTCCTGTTTCTAGAAGAAAATTGAGTATATTACTCGATCGCATTCAACCCTTTTAAAGGTATGCGGATTTTCTTTTTTCTCATTTTTATTCTTGTCTCAATTTCCTCTATAGCCCAACGCTATGGATTTAGAAATTATGATGTAAGATCGGGGCTTACTCACTCGCAAGTTAGGAGTTTAGCGCAGGATAAACACGGGTATTTATGGGTTGGAACTTTAGGAGGATTAAGTCGATTTGATGGAAGAGAATTTGTGCAATATACCGCCGACGAAGGATTTAATTTTGATCAAATTGATTGCCTCTTAGAACTCAGCAGCGGTGAGATGGCAGCGGGATCAGTAGGTGCTATTGCTCGCATTTCTTCCACAGAAACAAAAATTATTGAACTCGGAAAGGGCTATGAGCGAACGGCCATTCAACAATTGTATGAAGATGACGAAAATAACATTTGGTTGGCTTCTCAAGCAGGTATATTCTTGATTCCAGAAGGTTCTAATATTGTAGAACCTTGGAAAAACAGGATTTTTGGAAAGGAAGATGTACGTAAAATATTTAAAAAAGAAGATCAATTTATAGTTCTCACTTCCAGCGCCCTAATTGAAATCAATGATAACTCAATTGATACATTATATAAAGCGTACGATGAGAGTTTTACTGATTTTATTGTGCAAGAAAATGGACTTTGGATCTGTTCTAATGGTGGAGGATTAATTTATATTAATAATGACAAAAAGACAACTATCAGATTGACCGCTGACAATGGTTTGATAAGTAATCGAATTCTATCAATTTGTTCCGATTTCGAAGGTGGATTGTGGGTAGCATCCAGACTTGGGATGAGCCATGTGAGTGCAGAAAGTAAAATATCAAATCTCAATGCGCAGAATGGATTGATTAATACCGAAATACGTTGTGCAATTGTAGATAATGAACACAATCTCTGGATGGGAAGTGATGGCGGAGGATTATTTCGGTTTTTAGGTGATGAATTTGCACAGTTTACCGATCTGGAAGGCCTTCCCAGCAACTTAATCATGTGTATGTCTCGAGATTTTGAGAATAATCTTTGGTTAGGAACTTTTGATAAAGGAATTTATAAAATGGGACCCGAGCCCAAACATATTTCGTGGATAGAGGGCCTCGCAAATGACAAAGTATGGACCAGTTTATGTGATTCAAAAGGGAGGATGTGGTTTGGAACATCAGGCGGACTTAGTGTTTTGGAAAATGGAGTAATAAGAAGTTTAGAACAAAGCGATGGATTAGCGAGCAATAAAATATTGTCGCTTTTTGAAGATTCTTCCGGTATATTGTGGGTTGGCACATCAGCCGGTGTGAATCTTATTGATCCTAATAGCCTGAATGTTTTACCTGGTTCAGATCTTACAGAAACCAAAATCCGCATGATTTTTCAGGATGTTCAGGGAAATATGTGGTTTGCTACATCCCGTGGAATTTGTAAAAAAACGAATAGCAATTTGCAATGGTTTGAATTAGAAGAAAGTGATGATGAAGAATCTTGCTCTAGCCTTGCTCAGGATGCCGAAGGAAGAATATGGGCAGGAGCTAAAAACGGAGCCTACCTCTTCGATAAAGGCAATTTCAGCAGAATTAAACTCGGAGAAAATCACAGCAGCAATTTTGTGAATTTTCTACAACCACTGCCCGAAGGGATGTTGGCAGGCACTAATAATGGACTTTATCTTATTACCGGAGTGAAAGGAGCAGCTAAAAAAGTGTATCATTTTGGTTTGAATGATGGTTTGGGAAGTTTGGAAACTAATATGAATGCCTCCTTTTATGAAAAGGATGGTACACTTTGGTTTGGAACAACTGCTGGATTGATGAGGCATACCGGTACATTCCTAAGTGAGCTTGTAGATCTTCCTGTTCCTGCAGCCCACCTTACAGATGTTCGCCTCAACTTGAGTCCCACTGATTGGAGTAACAAAGCTGATTCCGTGAATTGGCTTAGCGGTTTGCCTATGGGGTTGAATTTACCCTTCAACCAGAATCACTTTACCTTTCTGTTTAATGCTATTTCGCATCGTTATCCGGAAGAAGTCTATTATCGTTTCAAACTCGATGGTTTTGATGATGACTGGCAGCCACTTACCGAAACACCATTTGCTACTTATGCCAATTTGCCTGATGGCGATTTCACTTTTTTAGTTCAAGCTTGTGGAAAAGATAGCATTTGGAGTGAGGCGGATTCCATTTCACTGAGCGTTTCTCCGCCATTCTGGAAAACATGGTGGTTTATTTTATTGTCGGCCCTTTTATTAATTGGCTTGGCTTGGTTAATCTTGAAAAGACGTAAGGAAAGACTTTACACAGAACTCGAGAAAGAGAAGTTTGAATTGAGATCTAAGCTTCTGACCTTGGAACAGCAAAGTCTAAATTCTAGCATGAATCGTCATTTTATTTTTAACGCGCTTAATTCAATTCAGTATTACATTAATCGCCAAGACAAGCACAGCGCAAATAAGTACCTCGCATCCTTTGCGAGATTGATCCGAAAAAACCTCGACAGCTCTCAAGTAAATCATACCAGTCTTTCAGAAGAGCTCGACCGACTAGAGCTTTATTTGCAATTGGAGCACATGCGTTTTCAGGATAAGTTTGATTACGAAATTGAGGTAGATGATGAGGTAGATGCCGGAAATATAAGAGTGCCCTCCATGCTTTTGCAGCCTTTTTTAGAAAACAGTATTTGGCATGGAATTTTGCCCAAAGGTGACAGAGGAAAAGTTACTTTGAAAGTTACAGAGGAAAAGGACGATCAGGTTGTTTTTACAATAACCGATAATGGTATTGGGATAGCGGCGAGTTTAAAGAATAAAATAGAGGATGATACTCACATTTCTCAGGGTATGAATATTACCAAGGGAAGACTAGATTTGATTAAAAAAATGACAGGAAAAGACGCCGGACTTGAGGGCCCAACCGATATTATATCAGATGAAGGCATAGTGTTGGGAACCGTGGTTAAAATAAAAATCCCATTAACCTGGACAATTTCTTTGTCATAAATTTGGTTATCTACAAAATTGTCGTATATTTGGTTTTAGCCATAAAGTATATGCGCAGCGTAAAAAACATATTCATTCTGCTGGTTTTTGTACTCGCTCTCAGCGGTTGCGAGAAGTATGAACTCACAGAGTCATGCCCTGAGGAGTTAGATGTTACGTTTCGTCATGAAGAAGTGCTCTATAATGATATTCATTCTTTAGACGAGCAAAGCTCAGGTGGTATTGGCCAGCGCGGTGACGGTGATCGTCCCGTTGATGATGGTGACGGTATCACTGATGATGATGACGATGACGATGATAGCGAAGAAAATCAGGATAAGAACGGACAGTAATTAATTCTACCCAAGAATATTGTGAAGCAGGCCATTGTGCCTGCTTTTTTGTTAGAGATGTATATTAATTATACTGTTTAGAGCTGTTATTATTGCTGGATGAGATCCCTTTCATTACATTTCTGAAAGATAAATACTCATCACTATGGCTAACAAGTCTTCCGACCATTTACACAGGCTTATTCATTCCATGACCAAGCCCGAAAAACGGTATTTCAAGCTGCACACTTCTAAGAATATGGCCGGCGATTCTGGAAATTATCAATTGCTATTTGATGTTATTGCCAAGCAAGAAGAGTATGATGAAGAAAAGATCCTCACTAAGTTTAGAAAGGAAGCCTTTGCGCAACGATTTCCAATAACGAAGAATAGACTATACAACGTAGTGTTAAAATCATTGGATGCTTTTCATTCCAATAGTTCTGCCGATGCCCGATTGAAACGTCAAATCCATTATGCCGAAATTCTCTATCAGAAATCCTTGTATGATCAAGCTCTCAAGATTTTACAAGGCGCTCGAAAACTGGCAGAAGACTTAGAACAATGGAGCACCTTGCTCGAAATTTCTAAGTGGGAAAAGCGAATGATGGAACGTAAAAATTATGAGGATGTAAACGAAGAAATGCTAAATGGTATCCGGAAAAATGACCTCTATTTACTCAGCAAGCTTGATGAATTTCATTTGCTTTGGCATGCAAAAAGTTTGGTGTTCAATCGTATGTATAAAAAAGGCCGGGCTCGTTCGGCGGAAGAAGCAGCCATGTTTAAAAACGATTTAAAATGCTTGGGAGAGGGTGCCGGTCAATTGGCGTCTACGGTTGAAAATACCTATCTCTACCATCATTTAATGAGTGCTTATTATTACAGCCTCAACGACTATAAAAACTCATTGCCACATCTCAAGTCTAACCTCCAATCTATTTCAGATAATTTAGACTTTTTTGCAGAAGAACCGGACATTTACCTTTCTGTTCTCACCAATACAATTTATGTTGGAATGCAAATGGGAGAATATGACAGCTCTTTCAAATTGCTCCAAGAAGTGCGCAAAATGCCAGATCGCATGGCAGAGAGCATGACGGAAGATTTATCAATTAGAATATTTGCCACTACCGGGAACCTCGAGTTAGCCTTGTACATTTATTCCGGAAATTTTGATCAGGGCATTAAGGCCCTCCCTGCTATAGAAGAAGGGCTATTCAAATTTGAAGACCGCTTGAGCGCATTGCGCAAGGCTCAGTTCTATTTTAACATTGCTTTGGTATGCTTTGGTGCCGGCCGATATAATGAGGCGCTTAAATGGCTCAATCAGTTACTCAATAATATTGGAATAGATCAAAGTTTGGACATCCATTGCTTTGCACAATTGTTTTTCCTTATCATTCATCTTGAGTTGGGTAATAAGAGTTTATTGCCCTATGCATTGCGATCCACCCAGCGCTACCTTCAAACCCGCGAGAGAGCCTACGAATTTGAGTATGTATTTTTAGAATTCATAAATCAAAGTCTGCACAAGCGTCAACAGTCAGATGAAAAAGAGCGTTTTGCAGAGCTGTTAATACAACTTCAAGAATTAGAGAAAAACCCCTTTGAACGCACCGCATTTGAGTATTTTGATCTCCCTTCATGGGCAAGAAGCAAAGCGGAAGGCCGTTCTTTTGCGGAATGTGTAAAGGAGGCGGGGGAGAGAAGGCGGGTTGGGTAGGATGTTTCTCTTGTTGAAATTATAAATCTTCTAATTGTATTCTTCCTCGGAAATGGGTGCATTCATTTGATAGACTTTGGTGCTATTTTATTTTTCTTAATAACTTGCCTTTTTGTTGCAGGTTAACGGCATGCGCAGAGACGAAACGGCAACAACAAATTGACGACTAAAAACTAAGAAAAAGTAAACTGATTTTTAAATTCTGCCAACGCCTAAGTAGTACATTTTATAACGCAGCAACCAATCCCGAAGGACGTTGGAGAAAGTTTACTTATGATGAAATCATTGCAAAAGATAAAACAAGCTTAGACATCTCTTGGCTTAAAGACAAATCATTGGCAGACTTTGACAACTTACCCGACCCGGATGTATTGGCGGAAGACATTATTGAAAACCTGGAAGCAGGACTGGCAAGTTTTAGAGAAATTATGTTGACATTAAATACAAAATAGCCATCACACAATAAAAAACCGCAATCGAGTTTTCGCCATTATTACGCCTATACACATCAATTTCGCTTTTATCACCCTATCCCTTCAACAAAGGATCCCAACCCTGTGCAGTGAGCTGATGCTGGCCGCCATTGCGATCAATTAGAACATAGCCGGCTGCTGGATCACTCATGTGGCCTATAACGCTGAAATGGGGATGATCTTTGATTTTTTCAAAGTCTTCTTGGGCGATGGTGAAAAGCAATTCATAATCTTCCCCGCCACTGAGGGCGCATAAAGTAGGGTCGAGGTTGAATTCCCGGGCTTTGTCGTAGGTCAAATTATCTATTGGAATCTTTTCTTCATAAATACTCAAACCCAATCCTGAAGCCTTCGCTAAGTGAATTGCCTCTGATGAAAGTCCATCCGAAATATCGATCATGCTGGTGGGTTCTATGCCTAATTCTTTGAGGTATATTTTGACATCAACTCGCGCCTCTGGTTTCAATTGTCTTTCCAAGATATAATCGGCTCCGTTTAAGTCGGGCTGAACTTCGGGGGAAGATTGATAAACGGATTTTTCCCTTTCTAAAATTTGCAAACCCATGTATGCGGCGCCAAGATCCCCGCTTACTACTAATAATTCATTCATGGCGGCCCCACTTCGGTAAACTTCTTTTCCTTTTTCAGCTTTACCTACTGCGGTAACAGAAATCACGAGTCCTGAACGAGATGTAGTAGTATCCCCGCCAATCAAGTCCACTTTATAATTCTGACACGCTTGTTTGATACCGAAATAGAGTTCCTCCAATGCTTCAACCGGAAAACGGTTGCTGATGGCTAGTGAAACTAACACTTGATGAGGTTCCCCATTCATTGCGCATATATCACTCAAATTCACCACAACAGCCTTGTAACCCAAATGCTTGAGGGGGCTGTAAGAAAGATCAAAATGTACCCCCTCAACCAGCATATCGGTGCTAATAAGTGTAATTTGATCACTGCTGTCTAATACCGCAGCATCATCGCCAACGGCCTTCAAACTTTCTTTTCTGAACATAGGCCAATTCTTTGTCAAATGATTGATCAATCCGAATTCGCCGAATTCACTTATTTCTGTTCTTCTTTCGTTCATAGCGCAAAGGTACAAAGCACCTGAATATTAAAATCTTAATCGTAACTTAAGATACAAAGCGTTATTGGGGGCTATTTCCAATTGTTATTTAGATCAAATCTAAATTAAAACCTTATCTTTGCAACAAGCTTTGATAATGACTGTTAATTAAGGAAGAACGAGAGATATGATTAAAGTAAACGACAGTGCCCGCGAGCAAGTAATGATCCTTTTGGGTCAGGATAGCCATTCTGAGAGCTCTTTTGTTAGAGTTGGAGTGAAGGGGGGAGGATGTTCGGGATTGATGTATGAGCTGATTTTTGATCAGCAAATGCTAGATGGCGATCAGGTTTTTGAAGATAACGGAGTAAAAGTGGTAGTTGACCGCAAGAGTTTTTTATACCTGATTGGCACCGAGCTGGCATACAGTGGAGGCCTCAATGGGAAGGGCTTTGAATTCAGAAACCCTAATGCCAACCGAACTTGTGGTTGTGGCGAAAGCTTTTCGATTTAAACAAGGGTATGGCTTACGAAGGCGACGAATTATTAGATCACGTAACGAACAAGGAATACGAGTTCGGATTTACGACAAATATTGAGTCAGACAAAGCTCCGGCCGGTTTGACGGAAGACACTATTCGCTTCATTTCAGCGAAAAAAGAAGAGCCAGAGTGGCTTTTGAAATGGAGACTGGAAGCATTTAAAATCTGGCGTGGAATGATAGAGCCTGAATGGGCTCATGTTCACTATAAAAAACCGGATTTTCAAGCGATTTCGTACTACTCAGCTCCTAAGAGCAAAGTCAAGTACAATAGCATAGATGAGATTGACCCCGAATTGCGCCGCACCATGGAAAAACTCGGTATTTCACTCGAAGAGCAGAAGCGTTTGTCGGGTGTTGCTGTGGATTTCGTGCTTGATTCCGTATCAGTTGCTACGTCGTTTAAAGAAAAGTTGGGAGAACTAGGAATTATTTTCTGTTCGATGAGCGACGCAATAAAAGAACATCCTGAATTGATTCAGCAATACTTAGGTTCAGTTGTTCCAAGAACAGACAACTTTTATGCAGCTTTGAATTCAGCGGTTTTTACCGACGGTTCATTCTGCTTTATCCCTAAAGGAGTTCGCTGTCCAATGGAGCTTTCTACTTATTTTAGAATCAACGAATCTGGAACAGGGCAGTTTGAAAGAACGTTGGTTATAGCTGATGAAGACAGTTATGTGAGTTATCTCGAAGGTTGCACTGCACCTCAACGTGATGAAAATCAATTGCATGCGGCTGTAGTGGAATTGGTAGCACACAAAAATGCAGAAATCAAATACTCCACCGTACAAAATTGGTATCCCGGCGATAAGGAAGGGAAAGGCGGAATTTTCAATTTTGTGACCAAACGCGGAATATGCGCTGGGGATAGAAGCAAAATAAGCTGGACTCAAGTGGAAACCGGCTCTGCTATTACCTGGAAGTATCCATCTTGCATACTTAAAGGAGATTATTCGATTGGGGAATTTTATAGTGTTGCGGTTACCAATAATCGTCAACAAGCCGATACCGGTACCAAAATGATTCACATTGGAAAAAACACTAATAGCACTATAATTTCTAAAGGTATTAGTGCTGGGGAAAGTCAGAACTCATACAGAGGACTCGTTCAGATAAATAAAAGTGCTGAAAACTCCAGAAATTTCAGTCAATGCGATTCTTTGCTTATGACTGATAAATGCGGGGCGCATACTTTTCCGTACATCGAAGTGAAGAATAAAAGCTCTAAAGTAGAGCACGAAGCCACAACTTCGAAAATTGGAGAAGATCAGATATTTTATTGTCTTCAGCGTGGAATTGATGAAGAGCAAGCCATTAGCTTAATTGTGAATGGTTATGCCAAAGAAGTGCTGAATAAACTTCCGATGGAATTTGCAGTGGAAGCTCAAAAATTGCTAGCCATTTCACTAGAAGGTAGCGTAGGTTAAAAAACAAATTTAGAAATTAAGCAGACATGCTTCATATTAAGAATTTACAGGCCCGAATTGCCGGGAATGATATATTGAAAGGACTTGACCTCGACATCAAGCCGGGAGAGGTACACGCTATTATGGGGCCAAATGGTTCCGGAAAAAGCACTCTTGCATCGGTACTTGCCGGTAAAGAGGATTACGAAGTAACCGGTGGTGAAGTGGTTTTTGAAGGAAAAAATTTGCTTGAAATGTCGCCAGAGGAAAGAGCCAGAGAAGGCTTATTTCTTGCATTTCAATATCCGGTAGAAATTCCGGGAGTTAGCAATATGAATTTTTTGAAAGCCGCTCTCAAGGCTCAGTATCAATATGCAGGAAAGGAAACGCTTACAGCAAAAGATTTTCTTGCATTAGTTAAAGAAAAAAGCGCACTTGTTGAGTTGGATGGCCGACTTGCAAATCGTTCAGTAAATGAAGGATTTTCAGGTGGTGAAAAGAAGCGCAATGAGATATTTCAAATGGCGATGCTTGATCCTAAATTCGCTATTCTTGACGAAACAGATAGCGGTCTTGATATTGACGCATTAAGAATCGTGGCAAATGGTGTGAACTCCATGCGAAATGCAGAGCGATCGTTTCTTGTTATTACTCACTATCAGCGATTGTTGGATTATATCGTTCCTGATTTTGTGCATGTATTGTACAAAGGTCGAATTGTGAAAAGTGGAACCAAGGAACTCGCGCTTGAACTAGAAAGTCGCGGATACGATTGGATTAAAGAAGAAGTTAATGCCTGAAAGTACGATTAGTCAAACCGCCGGATTAGAGAAAACCGGATTTTTGAAAGCGATTTCGGAAAGTGTTTCTGCTGATTCTTTTCAGGAGTTTTTGCCTGTTTTAGGAGCCAAGGGTAAACGAGTTCTCGAAATGCTGAACTTTCCTAATTCCCGCACGGAAGATTGGAAGTATAGCCGCACCGCGAAAATTTCAGGTGGGAATTTCGGATTTAAAGCTGCTAAGGCTTTCGATATAAGTGAGATACCTGGATTATTTGCACATCAAATACGCATTTCGAACGGACATTTTTCTGCCGAACATTCAAAAATAAAGTCTGAAAACCCGGGTGTAATACTCTGTGATTTAAAGACTGCTTCTGAGCGCTATCCTGAATTGGTGGAACAATATATTGGCAGCATCCATAAAACTGAAAAAGACATTTTTTCGGCAATGAATGCTTCGTGGGCACAGAACGGGATTTTTTTATACGTGCCTAAAAACACAAAAGTCGATTCGCCTATTGAGATTTTGATTGAATTGAATGCTGATCAAGCATTGGTTCAACCAAGAAATTTAATTATTTTGGAAAAAAGTGCTTCAGCCGAAATCATTTTGAGAGCAAAAATTAAATCCAATACTCAGAATTTGATCAATGGGGTATCGGAAATATTTGTTGCTGACAATGCCGAATTGAAGTTTACACATTTTGAATTTGAAAACAGAAATTGTTTTCAGATTTGGACCCATGAAGTTCAACAATCCAGAGATAGTCGCTCTTATTTTAACACTTTGAGTAGCGATTCAGATTGGGTAAGAAACAACCTGAACATTACGATAATAGGTCCTAATGCAGAAGCAAATTTGAACGGGGCTTATCAGTTGGATGGAAAAGAGCACGTTGATAACCATACTTGCGTTGATCACATCGCTCCCGATTGTCAAAGCAATGAGTTATACAAGGGAATGGTGGATGGAAAATCAAACGGTGTTTTTAACGGAAAAGTCTTTGTGAGGCCAGATGCTCAACATACCAATGCATATCAAAGCAATTCCAACTTAGTTTTGAGTGATGATGCGAGCATGAATTCCAAACCGGAGCTTGAAATCTATGCTGATGATGTAAAATGCAGTCATGGCAGCACAACTGGACAATTTGATGAAGATGCGCTCTTTTATTTACGCACAAGAGGCATAGAAGAGAACGATGCCATGAAACTTTTGGTGAAGGCATTTGTTGGAGAAGTGATAGAGAAACTAGACAATGCGGCATTACGCGAGTATGCATACGAGAAAATGGGACTTAGCGAAATTGCCGGAAATATAATTCTGTGATGATTGCCGAAGCAGGACATAAAACCAGCACCGATTTCATGAAAGTACGGGATGATTTCCCGATTTTAAAAACGAAGGTTAACGGATTTCCACTTGTTTATCTCGATAACGCCGCAAGCAGTCAGAAGCCTCAGCAAGTAATAGATTCCATTAGCAATTATTACAGCAACTTCAACGCGAATATTCATCGGGGAGCGCATCATTTGGCTAATCTGGCGACAGAAATGTTTGAATCTGTTCGTGAGAAGTTGGCTCTACGCATTGGCGCTTCAAAGCATGAAGTAATTTTCAGCTCTGGAACAACAGACTCCATCAATTTAGTAGCAACTGTTATTGGCCATTCTATGATCAATGCAGGAGACGAGATTATTTTGTCGGAAATGGAACACCACAGCAATATTGTTCCATGGCAAATGATGGCTGAAAGGCAAGGTGCGGTGATAAGGGTGATACCAGTTTTAGACAATGGCACACTTGACATCGATGCCTACCGCAAATTATTAAATGAGAAGACTAAAGTAGTTTCTGTGGTTCATATTTCTAATTCACTAGGCACTTTGAATCCAGTGAAAGAAATGGCTAGAATGGCCCATGAATATGGAGCATTGTTTATGATGGATGCAGCTCAGAGTGCCGCTCACATGAACCTGAATGTGCAAGATTTGGATTGTGATCTCATGGCGTTTTCGGCTCATAAAATGTGCGGACCAACAGGAACAGGAGTGCTTTATGGCAAGGAGAAGTGGTTAGAATTTTTCCCACCATTTAGAGGCGGTGGGGAAATGATTGAACAAGTTAGTTTCAGGGGCACTACTTTTAATACACTCCCTCATAAATTTGAAGCAGGAACCCCTGACATAGCTGGTGTGATTGCCTTTGGCGCTGCTTTGGATTATTTGGACAGCATTGGAATGGAAACCATTGCAGCTAGAGAAAATGAATTGCATTTAATGCAAGAGCAAAGGCTATTGGAAATAGATGGTTTGAGAATGATTGGAACGGCTAAACAAAAATCTTCTTTGAGTTCTTTTGTAATAGAAGGGCTGCATCCATTTGATATTGGCTCTTTGATTGATCAGATGGGCATTGCCGTTCGTACAGGGCATCATTGCACCCAGCCATTAATGGATCGTTTTAAAGTGAATGGAACAGTGCGAGCGTCCTTAGCATTTTACAATAATGAAGAGGATGTAGAGCGCTTTATAGAAGCATTGAAAAAGGCAAATTCTATGCTGCGTTAATAAAGGATATCGATGAATATTGAGCATAAACAGCAAGAGATAGTAGAGGAGTTTTCAATGTTTGAAGACTGGATGCAGAAGTACGAGTACATCATTGAACTCGGAAAGGACTTGCCATTAATAGAGAAGGAGAACAAGGACGACGAACACTTGATTCGAGGTTGTCAGAGCAAAGTATGGCTTCATGCTACTGTGGACGCTGATGGCCGTGTTCATTTTAGTGCTGATAGTGATGCTATTATCACAAAGGGAATGATTGCGCTGATTATCAGGGTGTTGGACTCAGAAAAGCCCGTTGATATTGTAGAGGCTGATCTTCATTTTGTAAAGGATATAGGATTGATGCAACATTTGAGTCCAACCAGAAGCAACGGTTTAGCCTCGATGATAAAACAAATGAAGTACTACGGTCTGGCATTTCAGGCCTCGGCATAAAGAGGATTATGGACAAAAAGGAATTGGAAAATAAAATCATAAACGTGCTTAAAACCGTTTATGATCCAGAGATCCCGGTGGATGTGTACGAGTTGGGCTTAATTTATGGCATAGCCATAGAAGACAGCGGGCATGTTGAAGTAAGCATGACACTTACTTCACCCTCTTGTCCGGTTGCGGAAACGCTACCTGTTGAAGTGGAAGAAAAAGTAAAGGGCGTTCACGGTGTTGAAAGCGCGAAAGTGAATATTACCTTTGATCCGCCTTGGGAAAAGAGCATGATGAGCGAAGAGGCGCAATTGGAACTTGGGTTTTTATAAAAATGGATGAAATCAGAAAAATTGCAATTCTCGGTTCTACCGGTTCAATAGGGACTCAGGCTTTGGACGTAATTGCCGCCAATCCTGATTGTTTTCAGGTGGAAGTTCTTACTGCTGGAAATAATTCAAGTCTGTTAATTGAACAGGCACTAAAATTTAAACCGAATACGGTTGTAATTGGCGATAGTTCTAAATACAATGAGGTTCAAGCGGCGCTATGGCCTCAAGGTATCAAAGTATTTGCCGGAGAAGAAAGTTTGGAAGAAGTGGTGCAGATGGGTAACATTGATATGGTACTTACTGCACTTGTTGGATATGCCGGACTTAAGCCTACACTTGCTGCCATTGAATCAGGATGTCAAATTGCACTGGCCAACAAAGAAACACTGGTAGTTGCCGGTGACCTTGTAACGCGAAAAGCGAGGGAAAAGGGGGTAAATATTTACCCGGTTGATTCTGAGCACAGTGCAATATTTCAATGTTTGGCAGGTGAGTTTCACAATCCGATAGAGAAAATTATCTTAACGGCTTCAGGCGGACCATTTAGAGGGAAAAATCGTACTGACCTCGAAACGGTGACATGTGCTCAGGCGCTAAAACATCCTAATTGGAGCATGGGTGCAAAAATAACCATTGATTCTGCAAGCTTAATGAATAAAGGGCTTGAAGTGATAGAGGCTAAATGGTTATTTGGGCTAAAAAATGAGCAGATAGAGGTTATTGTTCATCCGCAGAGCATTATCCACAGCATAGTACAGTTTGAAGATGGCTCAATGAAAGCACAGATGGGACTGCCAGACATGAAATTACCGATTCAGTATGCATTAGGATATCCGAAGCGCCTTGTGTCAGAATTCCCAAGATTTAATTTCATTCAATATCCAAACCTTAGTTTTGAGCAGGCAGATTTCGAGACATTCAGAAACTTGGGACTTGCATTTGAAGCCTTAGAAAAAGGTGGAAATATGCCTTGTATTCTGAATGCAGCAAATGAAATAGCGGTATCATTATTCCTAAAAGAACAAATCTCATTTTTAGGAATGAGTGATCTAATAGAAAGTGTGATGAACAGTGCTACTTTTGTAAGTGCGCCTGATTTGGACGATTATGTAGCAAGTGACAAAGAGGCCAGAGAATTAGCGAATGAATACGCGGTCTGATTATACTGTCAGAATATCCTTTTCTTTCTCAGCAATAATGGCGTCAATTTTCAGAGAATAAGCATTTGTTAACTCCTGAATTTTTGCCTCAGCTTTTTTAACCTCGTCTTCAGGTAAGCCTTCCTTTTCAGCCTCTTTCAAAAAATCATTAGCGTCTTTTCTGGCAGTTCTTAAACTCACTTTGGCGTGTTCACCATCGGCTTTTGCGCGTTTACCGAGGTCTTTCCGACGTTCTTCGGTTAGGGCAGGAACATTGATGATTATTAATTCCCCATTGTTTTGCGGATTCAATCCCAGATTGGCGTGCATAACCGCTTCACTAATGGGGTTAATCATCGCTTTTTCCCAAGGTTGAATAGTGATAGTTCTGGCATCAGGTGTAGAGACGTTAGCAACCTGTTTGATGGGCATGAAACTGCCATAATAATCAACCTTTACCATGTCGAGCATAGTAGGATGGGCTTTTCCTGCTCTAATTTTAGTCAACTCATTATCGAGATGTTCGATTGCTTTCTTCATCTGGTCTTCGGCTTCTGCGATAGCCATTTGCACTTCTTCAGTCATCTTAAAAAGAATTATTTTCAGAATTCAACGATGGTTCCAATTTTTTCACCGGTCACAACTTTTCGGAGATTGCCGGGTTTATTCATATCAAAAACGATAATAGGCAATTTATTTTCGTTGCAAAGAGTAAAGGCAGTCATATCCATAACATTGAGACCTTTTTCATATACTTCGCTAAAACTAACTGTATCGTATTTAACGGCATCGGGATTTTTTTCAGGATCGGAATTATAGATACCATCAACTCGAGTTCCCTTGAGTATTACATCAGCTTCCATTTCTACAGCTCTCAATGATGCGGCAGTATCCGTGGTGAAATAGGGGTTTCCGGTACCTGATCCAAAAATTACTACACGTCCTTTTTCGAGGTGACGCATGGCTCTTCTGCGGATAAAAGGTTCAGCGATTTGTTTCATTTCAATGGCAGATTGAAGTCGAGTTTGCACACCAATTTTATCCAAAGAAGCTTGGAGCGCCATACTATTGATCATAGTAGCAAGCATTCCCATATAATCGCCCTGAGCTCGCTCAATTCCGCCTGCAACGGCTTGCACACCTCTAAAGATGTTGCCGCCACCGATAACGATAGCAATTTGCACACCTTCGTCAGCAAGTTCCTTAATTTCCTGTGCATATTGGGAAAGGCGATCGTTGTCAATTCCGAACTGCTTATCACCCATTAGGGCTTCGCCGCTCAATTTTAGAAGTATTCGCTTGTATTTCATGTTGTAGTAAGTGGGCTAATATCTAAAAAAAAAGAGAGAAATGAATTCTCTCTTTTTGGTATTGCTAGAAAACACTGAGTTTCAATTAACTCAAAGAACGACGGAAAAATCCGTTTACAGTGAGATCTTTGTCGCTAGATTGCAGGAATTGACGGATAGACAGTTTGCTATCTTTAATGTATTCTTGGTTAAGCAAGGTGCTTTCTTTGTAGTATTTATTGAGGCGGCCAATCGCAATTTTCTCAGCCATATCAGCAGGTTTACCCTCCTGAATAGCGAGCTCACGACCTACTTCGATTTCGCGATCGATAGCAGATTGAGGCACACTTTTTTCGTCCAAAGCAATAGGGTCCATAGCAGCAACTTGCATAGCTACGTCTTTACCGATTTCATCAGAAGTGGCTTTATTAAAAGTTACGAGAGTAGCTAAACGATTACCTGGGTGAATGTATGCAACAACTTTCCCACCTTCTGAGCTATCATAAGCAGAGAGCTCAATTTTCTCTCCGATTTTTCCGATTTCCTCAGTGATTTTATCATTGATGCTTAGGGAAGAACCAGGGTAGTTGAGTGCTTTAAGATCATCGATATTGTCAGGCTTGTTAGCAAGCGCAGTTTCGAGGATAATATTAGCAACAGCAACGAATCCTTCATTTTTAGCTACGAAATCAGTTTCGCAGTTAAGCACGATAAGCACTCCTTTAGTACCATCAGCTGAAGCTTTGGCAATAACTACACCCTCACCAGCATCGCGGTCGCTGCGTTTAGCGGCAACTTTCTGGCCTTTTTTTCTGAGAATGTCAACGGCTTGTTCAAAATCGCCTTCAGCTTCCTGAAGAGCGCTTTTGCAATCCATCATACCTGCGCCAGTTTGTTGGCGCAGTTTATTTACGTCTGCAGCGGTAATATTCATGATTGTATATTGTAAACGTTCAAAATTAGCATCGTTCTTTTGCGAAAAAGAAATGAAAACATTAAGAAATCCGCAAAAGACCAGAGCTTTCTATTATGCTTCGTCTTCAGTTTCAGCAGCAGGAGCATCTGTTTCAGTTTCTGTTTCAGCTTCTACTTCTACTTCAGCTTCTACTTCAGCCTTAACAACAGGTTTAGCTTCTGGTTTAGCTTCTGATTTAGCTTCTGATTTAGCTTCTGGTTTAGCTGCAGCTTTTGCGCCCTTAACTACATCAACGATTTCGTCTTCATTGTCTTCCTGATCATCATCATTACCGCGGGCTTTGTCGAGTTTACGCTCTGAAAGACCTTCGGCGATAGCACCAGTAAGAACATCGAGGATTTTAGCGATTGACTTAGAAGCATCGTCATTGGAAGGAATGGCGAAATCTACTACACGTGGATCGGAGTTGGTATCAACCATTGCGATAACCGGAATACCAAGTTTCTTAGCTTCGGCAACAGCTATATGTTCTTTAAGCACATCTACAACAAAAACAGCAGCCGGCAAACGAGTAAGGTCTGCAATAGAGCCAAGGTTTTTGTCGAGTTTGTTGCGTTGACGGCTAATTTGAAGGCGCTCACGCTTAGAAAGCGAGTTTAGCGTTCCATCCTCGCCCATTTTATCGATTTGCGCCATTTTGCGAATAGCCTTACGGATAGTTGCAAAATTGGTTAGCATACCACCAGACCAACGTTCAGTAACAAAAGGCATGTTTACTGATTTAGCGCGATCAGCGATAATATCTTTAGCTTGTTTCTTGGTAGCAACAAAGAGGATCTTTTTACCAGACTTAGCCATTTGCTTAAGCGCATTAGCGGCTTCGTCTAACTTAACGATCGTTTTATTGAGATCAATGATGTGGATTCCTTTTTTGTCCGTAAAGATATACGGAGCCATATTAGGATTCCATTTGCGTTTGAGGTGTCCAAAGTGCACACCAGCTTCTAGCAATTCTTCAAATGAAGTGCGGGCCATTATAATTTATTTACTTGTTTACCTTCTCTAAAAATCAACCACTAGGTAGCCGCAAAAGCGAGTCCAAGCAGTTTGGATCCTAAACAAGTCCGGCAGAGCGAATTAACGCTTGCTGAACTGGAAGCGTTTACGTGCCTTCTTCTGACCAGGCTTTTTACGCTCAACCATACGTGGGTCGCGGGTAGTAAGGCCATGTTCTTTAAGGGCAGACTTCCAATCCGGGTTGATTTCTATCAGTGCTTTGGAAATTCCGAGACGTACTGCCTCTGCCTGACCGCTCATACCGCCGCCATCAACATTAACTGTAACGTCATACTTTCCGATAGTTTCAGTAATACCGAAAGGTTGATTAACGATGTACATGAGTGTTCCTGTAGGGAAGTACTCTTTACATTCGCGGTTGTTGACTTTAATCTCGCCTGTACCTTCTTTGAGATATATTCGAGCTATGGCTGTCTTCCTACGGCCTGAAGTGTTTATCACCTCCATGATTTCCTCCGGCTATTAATTAAAACTTAAATTCTTTTGGTTGCTGAGCGGCTTGCTTATGCTCCCCACCTACATATACATGCAGGTTACGGAAAAGCTCACTTCCCAGTTTATTCTTAGGCAACATCCCTTTCACAGCCATTTCGACAATGGCTTCAGGTTTGCGATTAAGCATTTCTCTAGCAGTAGTAAAACGCTGACCACCAGGATAACCTGTGTGACGAACGTAAACTTTGTCTGACCATTTTTTACCGGTTAATTCAATCTTTTCAGCATTGATAACAATTACGTTATCTCCACAATCAACGTGTGGTGTGAAATTGGTTTTATGCTTACCACGAATGAGTATAGCAACCTGACTGGCCAAACGACCTAAATGATGTCCGGTGGCGTCTATGACTAACCACTCTTTATTTACTGTTTCCTTATTTGCGGAAACTGTTTTGTAACTCAGCGTATCCACTGCCTTGGGTTTTAATACCATGGGAACCAATATGGGTCCCGGAAATTGGGCTGCAAAGATAAGACGAATTTTCTTTTTCAACAAATGAGAGTTGACTCGTTTGAAAAAAAAAGTTTTGGAGAGGATGAATTTTCAGCTTTTCGGGCTTTTAATAGAAAGGGAATTCCATAAAGCCTTCTGTTTTTACCGTTCTCTACCCAAAAACGACCGTTTCTCGTTTAGGCCTTGATAAGGCTATGTTTATCAGTAACTTAACATAGAAATAATCATCAAAAACCTGTGTCATGCCTGTAATTAATCAAACCCAAGTTGCCTTTTCTGCTTGTTCAATTGCCCGTATTTGGGTATTTGTTGATCGCTGAAAATAAATTTTGAACTATTCTGATTCTCGGTCCTTTTAGCCTTTGGATCGCCATTAAATTTGTGTAAAACTCAATTTGTGTGCACCGGCTTTAATTGGGATTTGGCGAAAATGGACACTTTAAATCAAAAGAATGCTCTTGCCTGAACGCCACCTGAGTGAATAGTTTTCTGTTCTTCTGATTTTCTACCATTATATAAGAGGCTGATTTGCAAATTACCCGGAAGGGTGCGTTGCCAATTAGCAGACCAGGTATAATTTTGCCCTGGTCTTAAGCCATCGAGCATCTCGAAACTCAAAGAATTGTTCAATACGCTTGAATTGTATTTGATTCTGATTAGTCTAAAGTTACCTTGAAAAGAGGATTTAGCGGCTTCATTATATCTCAGCTCAATGCCACTTTCAAAAATGGAAGCTTTTTCGCCACCTAAATCTTCAGCGTTTTTCTTGTCAATTACTCTCGAATCGGCCGTCAATCTGGTTTTATTATCTGGTTGCCAGGTTAGTGATGGCCCTGTTTTGGTGTAAAGAATGCTGTAGTTTCGGTTGGAAAGAAAGTCTGACGAGCTGCTTTCTTTGCCTTCTTCGGCATTAAGTTCAATCGTATATTTTTGAACAGGACTCCATCTCATTCTGAATTGATTGAATCGCTGCCCTCGATTTTCAAATCCATTGGCTAGCAAATTTTTGTTTTGATTTTGCTGATAGGTATAATCGGCTCCGAATATGGCATTGGTTCTGTTGAAGAACAATATATTTCGCCAATTTGATGCCTGAGTTAACAGCACAGTATCACGCAGATTTTCGGTAAAAGGGTTAAATCGCGCTATTCCATCTTCTCTTAATGTTTTACGACTCACTTTATAAGCCAGTTGATTTGAAAATAGACCGAGCCAAGCGGCATTTTTACCAGGTTTGAACCAAGGTAGAGCAGATGGTCTGAATTGCATACTTGTACTGAAATCATTGGAATAGGTGCGGGAATAATCATCGGTGGGGGTAAATGTTCGGATGTAATTGGCCTCATAGAGGAATTGGGCAATTTCAAACTCATTGAGATCTTTAACCCCATCATTGTTATAGTCAATCCAAACATATACCCCTTGTCCTGCTGGCACCTCGAGATAGATGAACTGTCTTCGTTGTTCAAGTCCTGAACCTATTTCGTAAAATAGATCACCTGTCAACCAGGCTTTTCCGAGTTTATACCGCTGTTCTAATCGTCCGATTAAGGTGTTTTCAGGCTTCCTAAAATTGAGACTATCATCTATTAATCTGAGATTTCGCCTACTAATAGTCAATGCTCCCGGCTGTGAACCTCCGCCTTTCCAGTTGATTGCTGAGCCATACTGACTTGCAATTGCAACATCCCTGAATTGTTGGTTCAGAATTTTTCTGTCGTTTCTTCCCCCGTAAAAGAATTTAAAGCCCGTTCCACTGGAGTCTCCGGTCTGAACATAGCTTTGCCATTCGTAAAATTGGTATGAGCCATCAGATAAGGAGTCAGCATTAAGAAAGCGTTTGTTGAGCTCGTGTTCATCCTTAAAGCCTAATCTTATTTTTTTCAAATCACGATAAACATTTCCTCGGTGTCGAAGGAACTCAGATCGGCTTTCCCCTTCCATGCTTAGAAAAGATGCGTCAATCCCGACAAATGACTTGTTTGGCTTTAAATCAGCAAAAAGAGTTGCCTTCAATCCATTTAAATCTGCACCGGCATTTATTATATCGAAACCCGCAATGGCACTACCTTTTTTTGCATGACCCAAACCTGCTTTTATTTGTGCAATCTGCAGATTGTTGTTAATGCTGCGATTGAGGAGATTCCAATTTCTTTCAAATTCAACGGCTCTGAAACGTTCTACGGGATTGAAATTTTTATGCGCAAATTCATAATCCACCCCCCCTAGAAAGTCCCATTTGATGGAGTCGTCGGACGCTTTGTATCTCCCGATTCCGGCTTTGGCTCCAAATCCACCGTTGTCTGCTTGATCAATGGAAGAGAAGGTGTTTTTGTCAAACACTGAACCGGCGGCTTCTGCATTGATCTCCCAGCGATTAGGAAGGAGTTGTTTGGTTCCCAAAACTAGAATTTGTTTTTTCTGAGGAGCCACGAGGCTAGTTATTGGCTGATAATCACCTTTGCGAAAAATCACATTGTTTATGGTGTCAGGAGCAATCCACTTATAAACCTTTCCATTTGCTGTGAAAATGTCTTCGATGTAGTCGCCCTGTCCACTTCCAACCAATGAAAAGGAAATGCGGTAAACGGCAATATCAGGATCCGTGCTCCAAACGAATATAGAATCATAACCAAGGCTGTCTTGAATAGCATAAAGCACACGATCATTGGAAAAGCTTACTTGTTCTATTCCGGAAATAACCGCATCTTGTGGGTCATCACCGGCGTTTGCGAGCACAGTTCTGCGTTCATCATCTAATTCTTGCTGCAGCGGTTGGTTTTTACTGTCTTGTTCAGAGAAAATACTCAACCAGGTTTTACTTGTTGGAGAGTCCCATAGGAGATGAGCCTGTAAAAGGGATCGTGCATAATTTTTATCGGAATATTGGAATTCAACAGCGATTCTTCGGTCTTTGGTGATTAATTGTCGGGGGGTAAAAATAATTTCAGAAGTGTTGTAGTCGATGATATAATCGAATTCCTGACCCCGCTGCATAAGTCGCCCGTCGATGTAAACCCTTTCCGTTCCTGCTAAAACCACAATAAATCGTTCGTTTTCAGCGCCCCTCAATCGGTATGGACCCTGATTTCCTTCAATTCCCTGAATTAGATTTCTGGCAAATTTTCCTTTTGAAACAGCAGCGCTAGTTTCAACCAATAGAGACTTTTGATTATCAAATGGAATTTTGGTTTCAAAAGTTGCCCCTTGTGCTCTTTTGAAGTATTTTAGAAAATAGCCATCTCTATTTTTCAATTGAAAATCACCGGCAGTTAGTTTGGATTTATCATTATAGAGTTGGATATACACTCTATCAAAATCCTGCAACTGTTGAGTATTTCCTTGTGGTTGAATGGGTAAATTATCATCTGTAATGGAAGCCAGAACATTGATTTCAGGGGTGATTTTGCCGTTGAGCTGCAAGTTGAGGGTGCTGTTTACAGAAAGGTCTTGACTATTTCCGAAAGCAATCCCTCTTGAAATAGATCCACTTTTATTTAATTCAGAAAGACCATAGCTACGTGATTCTTCGTTTTGTCGGTAAACAAAGGGATCAAAGGCACTCGGCGATTCGGTTTGAATAAGTTTTCGATTATAAATAAAGTGCTTCTGATCAAAGTTGAGGGGAAAAGTGCGGTAGGAAATGAAAATGGTATCGGATTGACAATTTTCTTTCACAATTATTTGGGCTTTCGCGAAATCGATATGGTAACAATCTTGATTGATAATTTCACCGGTTTTTGTCATGATTTGAAAACTTTCTGGGACAATACTTAGGCTGTCTATAGCAAGTGTGTCGTTACCGGGTAGGAAAAGCTTGAGTTTTTCGGTATTATCAATTTGGGCCATTAATGAAGTACACAGGCAGGTTAGCCAAACCAATAGCGGTATGTATATGTATTTCTTCAAAGTAGATGCTGACACAAAGATATATTCTGGCTACGGCTTAAGCTATTCCTTAAATTTGGCGATCAGCATTTATCAATACGCAAAAAGAGCATGAAAATTATAAGTTACAATGTGAATGGCATACGATCAGCACTTTCAAAATCATTTTCGGAATGGCTTGGTGAAGAAAATCCGGACGTTATTTGTTTGCAGGAAATTAAAGCCAGCCCCGATCAACTTGATGTGAACGTTTTTAGTGAGCTTGGATACCATTGTTATTGGTATCCCGCAGAAAAGAAGGGTTACAGCGGGGTTGCGATCTTCAGTAAAATTTTACCGAATCATGTAGAATACGGTATGGGGATTCCAATTTATGATTCAGAAGGACGAATGTTGCGATTGGATTTTGATGCTTTTTCCGTAATCAGTGTTTATCATCCTTCAGGTAGCAGCGGCGAACATCGACAAGACTTTAAAATGGTATGGCTAGAAGATTTCAGCAATTATATTTCAAAGCTGAAGGAAAAACTTCCGAATCTTGTGATTTCAGGTGATTACAATATTTGTCATAAGGAAATTGACATTCACAATCCGGTTTCTAACAAGAATTCCTCCGGGTTTTTACCTGAAGAGCGGGCTTGGATGAGTAAATTTATGGAGTCAGGATTCATTGATACATTTCGCTATTTCAATAAGGAGCCACATCAATATTCTTGGTGGTCATTCAGAGCAAATTCAAGAGCCAAAAACTTGGGTTGGCGGATTGATTATAATATGGTGAGCTCGGTACTGGCTAGCAAATTGGACGCAGCTAGGATTTTACCGGATGTAAAACACAGTGATCATTGTCCGGTAGTTTTGGAATTAAAGGATTAAATTTAAATAATTATTTAAATTCGTATTTATATCCGATAACGATAACAAAATCCCTTGCAGGATTGGCTTGTTGAAGTTCCGTTTGGAATAAGTATCCAAGTTTTATAATTTTTCGCTTTTTAAGTTTATAACTGAGGCCGGTGGTTAATCGCACGTCTGACAAGCGATGCACTCCATCTTTTTTGGAGCTAAATATTTCAGCACTGATGTCGGCATCTGTTTTTTTGTAAACTTTGTGTTCAAAGCTTATTTTATTTCTGAAAGTTCGATTAAATTCTATGTCAAATTCACCGGCAGAGATGGATTCTATGCTTTGTTGAAATCTGCTTCGGTATTCAATTGCAAGTTCTTTTACTTTAGTTTTGAGTATAAGATCAAATGCCCATCTTTGCCTGAGTTGCATGGTGTTATTCTCTTGCTTTCGATTCCCAAATCGATAGTTAATTCCGAGTTTAATAAAATCGTTTACTTTGAAATCGCCGGAAAGATCAACAAAAGCAGTTCTTAACTCGGTTATATTTTCATTGAATCGGAGCTCATTTTCGGCGGACAAGTTTATTTTTTTTGTTATTTCTTTTTTAGCGCCAAGCGAGATCCATAGCCCGGCATCATTGACCTGAGCGAATAGAGTTAAAGAGCTGAACAAAAACAACACTAAAGTAGCCGAGCGATTAATTATTGTCATAAATCATAATAGGATCTAATTCCAACTCTTGCTTACGGTCTGTAATTTCGATTTCACGAATGATGGTCATATCCTGAGGGCTTTGTCCATTTACTGCTGTATCGGTTGTGTCTTTGGAAAAAACGTAAATAGTGTACTTTCCTTCGCGCAGGTAATTAAATTGGAACTCACCATCGTAATTGGTTAGTATGCGGTCATCGGGACCGGGGCCGTCGCCATAAATGATGTGCACATCAATATCAGGGGCTGGGGCTTCGTAAACAATGGTGTTGGGATTATTCAAAAGCACACGTGCCTGAACCAAAACTGTTCCGGAGATACTGGCATTTCCGCCTTCACCCGGTTCTTTAGAGCACGCCACAAGTAAGCTCATCATTAAGCCAAAAAATAAAACAGGTCTCATTTTCTCAAAGCATTTGCACGAAAGTACGATTTGCAAGCACACCCTTGCACATTTTGAAAATAAACTATCGTTTCATTGAAATGATATTCTTGCAAAGGCAATTAGCTACCTTTGGGGGCCATGTTTTTGGAAAGTTATAGCAATAGAGGCCGTAAAAAGGGCTGGATAGAGGTGATCTGCGGGTCAATGTTTTCGGGTAAAACGGAGGAATTGATACGCCGAATGCGAAGGGCTGAAATCGCTCGTCAGAAAGTCGAGATTTTCAAGCCAATGCTAGATATAAGGTATAGCGAAGAAGAGGTAGTTAGCCATGATCGAAACTCCATACGTAGCACTCCTATTCCACACTCATCACAAATTCTTCTACTAGCCACAGATGTTGAAGTGGTAGGAATTGACGAGGCACAATTTTTTGATGATGAATTACCTAGTGTGTGTAACAGGTTGGCAAATAGTGGCGTGCGCGTAATAGTTGCCGGTCTAGACATGGATTATCTTGGCAGGCCTTTTGGTCCAATGCCTCATTTGTTAGCTATAGCAGAGTTTGTAACTAAAGTGCACGCTGTTTGTATTCATACGGGTAATTTGGCCAATTTTTCACACCGGACTAATGATGCTAATACACTCGTACAATTGGGAGAAAAGGATCATTATGTTCCGCTAAGTAGAGAGGCCTTTTGTGAATCTATGAAGGATAAAAGAGAGGGGTCTTATTTTATTCATGGAACTCCTGTGAAGACTGCAGAATCAGAAAAGCATCAGCAAGCCAAGGACAGCGACCCTCAATCAGTATAATGTATTCAATCGCTCAAATATGCAAAGCATTGAATGCCAAGTGCTCTCTGGATTATGGCGACCATGATTTAATCATACGTTATCTCAGCATCGATTCGAGGAAAATCAGCATGCCCGCAGAGACCCTCTTTATTGCCTTGAGTAGTAAGAGACAAGACGGACATGACTATATACAACAAGCAAGACAGAATGGAATTCGGTGTTTCATGGTTAGTCGGGTTATAAACTTTTCTGACTTTCCGGAATGTATTTTCATCCAAGTTGAAGATTGCTTGAAAGCTTTACAAAATCTCGCCGCATATCACCGAAAACAATTCCACCTTGAAGTTGTAGCTATAACAGGAAGTAATGGCAAAACGGTGGTTAAAGAGTGGATTAATCAATTGCTCGCCGCTGACAAGAGCATTATAAGAAGTCCTCGAAGTTATAATTCACAAATAGGAGTTCCGCTATCCGTTTGGAACATTAGCATTGAGCATGAGATTGGCCTTTTTGAAGCGGGAATTTCTAAGCCCGGAGAAATGCTTTCGTTGGAGCGAATAATTCAACCTGATGTAGGATTATTTTTAAATATTGGTGAAGCTCATATTGAGAATTTTGAGTCTAAATCGACACTTGCTGCGGAAAAGGCGATATTGTTTAAGAATTGCAAACGCTTGGTGGCAAATGCAGATGATGAGCTATTGATGAATTCTGCGAAGACTTCAGGGTTTAAAGGGGAGTTAGTGACTTGGTCCATGGGAAGCTCTAGAGCGGATTTACGGGTAATGGAAAAAACAATAGGAGCTGATTCGAGTGTATTTAAATTGGATTGGAAGGGCAAGGTTTTTGAAATTGAAATTCCCTTTACAGATGAGGCCTCTAGCAAGAATGCTCTTGCCACTTCCTGCTTTTTACTTGATGGAGGGATGGCTGAGGACATTCTAACAGAGCGGATTGCTGGATTGAATTCGGTTGAAATGAGGTTGGAGTTGCTCGAGGGAATTAATGGGTCGAGGATAATTAATGACAGTTATAGCGCAGATTTATATTCACTCAAAATCGCACTCGACTTTCTGGATCAACAAGCTCAAGGGAGAAAGAAGATTGTTATTCTCAGTGATTTTGAACAAACAGGCCTATCAGAGTCTGCCTTGTATAATTCGATTGCGGAACTTATGCAAGCGCATAAAATTGATATACTCATTGCCGCAGGAATTTCATTTAGAAACAGTGAAATAAAATTTATAAACAACACTACATTTTATAATAATACTGATGAATTACTAGAGGGTTTGAATCCGGAACAAATGCTTGATTCTTTAATTCTAGTTAAAGGAGCACGACGATTTCGGTTTGAGCGAATTATAAAACGCTTGCAGGAAAAGGCACATGATACAGTTTTGGAGATAGATTTAGGAAAGGTGCAACATAACCTCAATCTTTTTAGAAATGAAATAGGAGGAACGACGGGTATAATGGCCATGGTGAAGGCTTTTTCTTATGGAAGTGGAAGCATAGAAATTGCTAAAATTCTGGAGTATCAAAAGGTTGCGTACCTGGCCGTTGCGTATACTGACGAAGGAGTCAGTTTAAGAAGAGCCGGAATCAGTTTACCTATCCTTGTTCTTAATCCTGAACGAAGCAGTTATGAGTCTATAATTCAGTATAGACTTGAACCGGAAATTTACAGTTTGACAACACTTAAGAACTTTAAAAAGGAGCTCAGTTTTCATACTGGAAAATGGCCCTGGCCGGTTCATATTAAATTGGAAACCGGCATGAACCGTTTGGGTTTTTCTGAAAATGAATTGAATGAACTTTGTGCTATTTTGAAACAAAGTAAGGAACTTAAAGTGGTATCTGTTTTTTCACATTTGGCTGCTTCAGAAGACGAAACTTTTGATCTTTTTAGTCTTGAGCAAATTGCGAAATTTGAACGCATGAGTTCTGTTATTCAGTCGGCACTTCAGCATACTGTATTGCGTCATTTGGCTAATTCAGCGGGGATGTTACGATTTCCTCAAAGTCGTTATGACATGGTGAGATTGGGTATAGGATTATACGGCATTGAACCCATAAAAGAGGAGCTAGGACTTAAGCCGGTTAGCACTTTGCGCACTATAATTTCTCAGGTTCGTGATATTTCGGCCGGAAGCTCTGTTGGATATGGACGATCTTTTATTGCAAAGGAAGCTATGCAGATCGCAATTCTTCCAATCGGCTATGCAGATGGTTATAGAAGGAGCTTAGGACAAGGCAAAGCTTGGGTAAGTGTTAGCGGTGAAAAGTGCAAAGTAATAGGAAATGTTTGCATGGACATGTTGATGATTGATGTGAGTGGCTTGCATGTTAAAGAAGGCGATGATGTAATAGTTTTCGGTGATAGTCCTACGGTGCTAGAATTATCGCAATGGGCGGGCAGCATTGCCTATGAAATACTTACATCCATTTCACCCCGCGTTAAACGAGTCTTCATTCAGGAGTAGCTGAGAGCAATTTATAACGCATCCTTGTAAAGCTAAACAGAAATGAAATTTTATGTCTCTGATAATCAGTAATTAAGAGATTGTGTGATATAAACAGTTTTAAAGAGACAGGAGGAATTGAGGCCTTAAAACTGTATTAGTTGTAAATTTAGGCTCGAAACCAATTCATATCCAATAAAAACGCGAATGAAAAAGCTACCTGCGCTGCTCTTTTTTGCATTAATTTATTTTGCTTCAATAGGTCAAAATAGTGCGCCCTATATACCCGGTCAAGCACTTGTGCAAATGAAAGATGGTCACCATCCTTCAGAATTAATAAAAGACATTTCTCATATTTACGGAATCTCATCTGGGCTGAGAGTAGAGGATGATTTAAGTCTCCTCATGAATATTTGGAAATTGAGTTTTAATCCTGAAGTGGACGATGAATATATGCTCGAGCGTTTAAGATCTCATCAAGCTGTTGAGCTTGCTCAGTTTAATCATTATGTTCAGCAGCGTGAAACGCCTAACGACCCTCAATTTGGGTCTCAATGGCACCATGTGAATGGAAACGATAAAGACATCGATTCCGATTTGGCATGGGATATTACCACCGGAGGCACAACCGCAACCGGCGATCAAATAGTGGTTTGTGTAGTAGAAGGGGGAAATCTGATGCATACGGATTTGGTTGATAATCGTTGGGTGAATACCAATGAAATACCAAATAATGGAGTGGATGATGACGGTAATGGATTTGTGGATGACTATGACGGCTGGAATGTTCAGTCTGAATCAGACAACAATGTTTTTGAAGGAGGGCATGGAACTCAGGTTATGGGGATGATTGGCGCAAAGGGTAATAATGATCTTGGTGTTTCAGGCATCAATTGGAATGTTAAAATAATGAGCGTTGCAGGAGAAAACTTGGGTGATGAAGCAAGTGTTGTGGAGGCATATAATTACCCCTTAGTACTGAGGAACCAATACGAGGTTTCGGGTGGAACTTTAGGGGCTTTTGTGGTTGCAACTAATGCGTCTTGGGGAATTGATGGAGGAAGTCCGGAAGAAGCACCTCTATGGTGCGCTGTTTATGATGCACTCGGGGAAGTAGGGATTTTGAGCTGCGGAGCAACTGCGAACAATAATGTAAATATTGATGTAGTTGGAGATTTACCAACAGGTTGTGGAAGTGATTACATGATTTCCGTTACGGCTACAGATAATAATGACATGCGCACATTCTCCGCTTATGGGTTGACTACTATTGATTTGGGAGCTCCCGGCGATAATGTTTGGACTACTTCAGGCTCTAGTAATTATGGAGCAACAAGTGGGACATCTTTTGCGAGCCCACTCACGGCAGGCGCTATTGCACTTTTGTATTCTGTTCCTTGTCCTTCATTAATGGGGGTAGTTCATTCTGATCCGCAAACGGGTGCAGACCTTATCCGTCAGGCTTTGTTCGAAGGAGTGGATCAAACGCCTCAACTTTTAACAGAGACGGTTACAGGAGGACGATTAAATGTTTTCAATTCATTGAATATTCTGATCAATAATTGTTCTGCTAATGAGTGTTTGAATCCATTTTCAGTGAGTTTAAATTCTGAAAACGGAGTAGATTTTACAGCCACATGGACTGCTCTTGAAACCGTTTTAAGTGTTGATTTGCAATATCGTGCAGTGGGCAATCCAGATTGGATTTCGGTGCCGGGAATTACTGATGGAATGTACAATTTTGACGTATTATTATGGTGTACTGAATATGAAGTACAGCTTTTTTCCATTTGTGAAGGAGAATCAGGTGAATGGTCTAATTCTTACAATTTTGTTACAGACGGCTGTTGTGTTGCTCCTGATGCCTCTTTTACAGCTATAGAGTCAATTAGTGCAAACAGTGTGTTTGTTTCATGGGAATCAATTCTTGCAGCAGAATCCTATAATGTGGGGATTTCAGTTTCGGGAGCAAACGATTTTACAACTACTGAGAACGTAGGGGGCACTTCTTTTGAATTTGCAGGTTTGGAAGCTTGCACGGATTATGACATTCGGATTGAATCAAATTGTGCAGGTGAGGAAGGTTCTGGATATTCAACTTTCTTTTCTTTTAATACCCCTGGATGTGGAAACTGCGCAGATGCTGACTATTGCGAAACTATAGCTGAAGACGCAACAGAAGAGTGGATATCACGTGTACGATTGAATTTGATAGACAACAGTACCGAGAGCGATAATGGTTATGGGGATTATACGAATATCTCTACAATACTTGAAACTAATAACACCTACATAGTCACTTTGAATCCAGGTTTTGGAGGCTTTCAATTTAATGAGTTTTGGATAGTTTGGGTTGATTACAATCAGAATGGGGGATTTGAAGCAAATGAAATTGTTTATCAAAGCTTCTCCGCGTCACCTGACGAAAATTCCGGAACGTTCACAGTCCCTGATAACACGCCAATCGGCTCAACCAGAATGCGCGTGAGCATGAAATATTTCGGATTTGGTGGAGTAGCACCTGGGCCATGTGAAACCATGGAATATGGTGAAATTGAAGACTATTGCATTACAATTGAAGAAGGTGTTGGTATTGCCGAATCGGCTAATAAAGCGATCCAAGTTTATCCAAATCCTTCAAATGGAATTTTCAACTTTGTTTTACCAGTTGATGCAAATAATGCTCAGTTGATACTTATGGACATGAGTGGAAGACAAGTGATGAGCTCGAATTTGCAAAACCGAACGATAGATTTGTCTGCACTATCTAATGGCCTTTATGTTTACAAAATCATTGATTCAAACAGTAATTCATACCAAGGATTACTAGAGAAAAAGAACTAGAAATTTATTTTTCAAAAGCATTAAAGCCGGCCACCTACGTGGTCGGTTTTTTTGTGCTAATTTTTATTGAGTCTAGGATTGCTTTCTGCATATATTTGGACAAATTCTCAGAACGATGTCTAAAGGAATAATGAGTATTTTATTGTTGGTTTTGTCTAATGCATTTATGACTTTGGCCTGGTACGGTCATCTCAAGTTTCATGAATGGAAATTGACAGCAAAGCTCGGACTGATTGGAATTATCTTGATTTCTTGGGGTATAGCGCTATTTGAGTATTGTTTTCAAGTACCGGGCAATAGAATAGGGTATGTTGGAAATGGTGGTCCATTTACACTTTTGCAATTAAAGGTTATTCAGGAAGTAATTACACTTATCGTTTTTACTGGATTCACCTTAATTGCTTTCAAAACGGAAAATATTAAATGGAATCATCTTGCGGGATTTGCCTGTCTAGTTCTTGCGGTTTATTTCATGTTCAGAAAATGATAACTACCCACGGAATTCAAGATGCCAAGGGTATTTATATTTTTTGGTTAGCATTCACTTTGGAACACTAAGTCATGTGGGTATTCGTTTTACAATATATCATGAAATGAAGGTCTTGAGTTTCTTCATAAAGTTATTGGCATTGATTATACGAGGAGCTTTCAAAAGGGAATCAATCAAATACCTTGTTCGGTTAAAGGAGTTTGCTGAGAATTCATATATGTAAAAGATAAAAAAAAATATAAATGATGAAGTATTTTATATGCGCACTTTTTTTGCTATCTTTAGTTTCTTGTTCACAATATGACCTCGGTCCGGATCAACACTTTTCTAATTTTGGATTGACATTTGATTTTACCGGAGATTGGATAATTACGCAGGAAGAAGAGTTTGATGGAGGCTTTTATCTTTCATGTGAAAAGAAGGGAGTTAAGTCAAGTGGATTGATTACCATCAGCTATATTCGATTTATGATGGACGAAAGCAAAATGATTGATCTGATCAAAAGTGAAATGGAATCTAATCCATTGTATCAATCTTCTGATTTGCGATTTATTAGTGAAATTGACACCGTATTTAATGGATATATCTGTTTGAAATCAGACTATGAGGCGGGAGTGATGGGCATTCCACATAGAGGCAGCATTTATTGTTTTCAATCTTGTGATAAAACTTTTTCTGTCCTTTTTCAAGAGGCGATTGAAGATGCAGAATTAAATTTATATGGTTTCGATAAAGTGAGATATAGTTTTAAATGTATAGATCCTCCCATGATCGAAGTAGATTCGATTTCTGAAATGGACACAACTTCAACTCTATGAACCAATTAGTATTGCTATACATTTCGATTTTTGTTTTTGTCTCTTGCAAATCAGAAGGGGCGAATTCGGATTTCGAATTGCCCGCGTCGGATTCATTAATTGTTGCTGAACCCGAGGAAGTCCCCGATTCTATCGGATTCAAAAATCTCTTTATTGCCAATTCTGAATTTATGGCAAAGAGCTATAGTTTCCCTGTTGGTTTTCCAGATGCATCAGGTTACTATAATGCGCAGGAGTTTGGAGAGAATTATCATCTGGGTGAAGACTGGAATGCAAATACAGGTGGTAATTCGGATTTAGGCGACCCTATTTTTGCTGTTGCCAATGGTTATGTGAAAGGAGTACAAGATCATGGTGGTGGTTGGGGCTGGGTAATCAGGATAATCCACATGAATGAAGACAGTTCTTTGGTGGAGTCGATTTATGCACATTGTGATACTGTATTTGTAAGTATGGGCAATTGGATAAAGAGAGGTTCAAAAATTGGCACAATCGGCAATGCACATGGTTCTTACTTGGCTCATTTGCATTTCGAAATGCGAGATGATATTAATATGCCTTTAGGTGGGGGTTATGGTAATTCTACTAAGGGTTTTATGGTTCCCACTTGGTATATCAAAAGAAATAGAGGGAATTGATAATTAAGGCCATCCAAATCTGCATTTATTTGTAAATTTCATGCCCTACTCTCATTATAATCGATAAAATGCGCATCAAATCATTCGAAGAATATCTTCAAGTTTATCAGAAAAGTGTTGAATCCCCTGAGCGATTTTGGGATGAAATCGCACAGGAATTTCAATGGCAAAAGCCTTGGTCTAAAACGCTAGATTGGAACTTTGACGAGCCTTCCGTAAAATGGTTCTGTGATGCTCGCCTCAACATTACTGAAAACTGTATCGATCGCCATTTAGCGGATAAGGCCGATCAAACGGCAATTATATGGGAACCTAACGATCCTCGCGAAAGTGGTTTGCGATTCACCTACCGAGAATTGCATACTGAAGTTTGTCGCTTTGCCAATATTCTTAAACGAAATGGTGTTGGCAAAGGTGATAGGGTATGCATCTATATGCCGATGATTCCTGAATTAGCATTTGCTGTTTTAGCGTGCGCCAGAGTTGGGGCGGTTCACTCAGTTGTATTTGCAGGATTTTCTGCGAACTCTTTGGCGGATCGAATTAATGATGCTTCTGCAAAGGCAGTTATCACTAGCGATGGAATGTTCCGAGGGGCTAAAGAAATGCCTGTAAAACGTGTTGTTGATGAGGCTCTCGAACATTGCGATTCGGTGCAAAAAGTTATTGTAGTCGAGCGCACGAAATGGGAAGTTAATATGAAGTCTGGTCGGGATGTTTGGTATCACGAAGAATTACTGCACGCGAGTGATGAGTGTCCGGCAGAAAGCATGGATTCTGAAGACTTGCTTTTTATTTTGTACACTTCCGGTTCAACGGGCAAACCAAAAGGGGTCGTGCATACCTGTGGAGGATATATGGTGTATACGGGGTATTCTTTTGCGAATGTTTTTCAATATAATCCCAGCGATATTTTTTGGTGTACTGCAGATATAGGTTGGGTTACTGGTCATAGCTATATCGTATATGGCCCATTGCTAAACGGAGCAACCACGGTAATGTTTGAAGGAATCCCTACTTATCCGGACCCAGGCCGTTTCTGGCAGGTATGCGATAAGCTTGGGGTTACCCATTTTTATACGGCCCCAACTGCTATTCGTTCACTAATGGCTTGTGGTGATGATCATGTTTTTGGATACAATCTACATTCATTAAAAGTGCTTGGCACCGTTGGTGAACCCATCAATGAAGAGGCTTGGGAATGGTACCATATCCATATTGGTAAGGAACGTTGTCCGATTGTGGATACTTGGTGGCAAACAGAAACTGGCGGAATAATGATTTCTGGCCTGGGAAATCTGAGTCCTATGAAGCCTGCACATGCCGGATTTCCATTGCCTGGCGTGCAACTCGAGTTACTCGACAGCGAAGGCAATATTATTAATGAAAATGAGAGGGAAGGTCTATTATGTATACGCTTTCCTTGGCCGTCCATATTGCGCACTACTTATGGTGATCATGAACGCTGTCGGCAAACTTACTTCTCCTCTTTTAAGGGGTTTTACTTCACGGGGGATGGCGCACGTCGGGATGAGAATGGGATGTACAGAATCATAGGCAGAGTAGATGATGTGATTAATGTTTCAGGTCATCGATTTGGAACAGCAGAAATAGAGAATGCAATTAATGCAAATTCACTAGTTGCAGAATCGGCAGTAGTTGGTTTTCCCCATGACATTAAAGGACAAGGGATTTATGCGTTTGTAATTTTGAAAAATGCGGATTCCCATGAAGATAAGTTGCGGGCTGAGATAATTGAAACGGTAGTAGAACAGATAGGTAGGATTGCCAAACCGGATAAGATTCAGTTTGTTCCGGGATTGCCAAAAACGAGATCAGGCAAGATAATGCGAAGGATTTTAAGGAAAATCGCGGAGGGTGATACGAGTAATTTGGGAGATATAACAACCTTGATGGATCCGGATGTGGTGGAGGAGATCAAGGGAGGGTATATAGGTTAAATGGGACGAATTTGGAAATGACGAAAGCAGAGAAGATAAATGGAATTCCAATTTCGGGTGAATATGAAAAAATAATATTCGACGTTCCAGAACCTTGGAGACAACAAAATTGGAACTATGTTAAATTTACTGTTTCAGACGGATCCCAATATTGTGGTGTATTTAGAGAAAAGAATAGTCCAGTTTTTTAGTAGCCGAAATACCTGCAAGGGGAATAGCTTCCTTAGTTGCAGATGGACAGGGTATATATTGATGTTGACAGAAAGGCCAAAATATAGGACATTAAAATTGGACCAACTTAAGATGTTTGTGCTGACCAATCAATTGAGATTTTTTATTTCAAGGTATTGGGACTGTTGGTATCTTGACAAGTTATTTAATGAAATTAAAATATTTATGCCTGTGGGCTGTGACGGAATTTTCTATACGGAAGTGGAGGGACAGAAATTAGAAATTGAATAAATTGGATCTAATTTGAATAGATACAATGAATTTTATATTGACCTAATTGAAAAAAAGACAAAGAAGAACTCGGGATAAGTGCATGTACAGAAGTTGAAATTCAACGGCTATTCAAGCATTCAGTGCTCGTTATTAATCGCATCGACTCGAATTCACCACCTCTGAGTTTCTGCAAAAACGTGATTCAACAATTAACCAAACCAATTGACAAAAAAATTAATTCACATGAAAGATGTAGTTTGCCCAAATTGTAACAAGATTTTTAAAGTCGATGAGGCTGGATTTGCGGATATTGTAAAACAAATACGTGATCATCAATTCGAAGAAGAACTGCAAAAACGTTTAAAACTTGCAGAAAAGGATAAAGAAAATGCTGTTAAACTAGCTGAAGCAAATCTTAAAAATTCATTACAGGAGAATCTTACCCAAAAGGATAGAGAGATACTCCAATTGAAAGCTAATAATGAGAAGGAACTTGCCGAAATGTTGGCTAAGAAGGAATTAGTGATAGCCGAAATGAAATCAAAAATAGAGAATGCTGATCTTGAGAAAAAACTATCGTTAACTCAAGCAATACAAAGAATAGAAAAAGAACGAGATGAGATTGCCAATAGTTTGAAAAATAGGGAAACTGAAAATCTACTACGTGAAAAAGCTATAAATGAAAAGTTTTTAGCAGAACTCAAGACAAAAGATGATATTATCAAATTAAAGGATGAAGAAATTGCACTGCGTAAAGATATGAAGCTGAAGCTCTCAACCAAAATGATTGGTGAAACACTTGAGCAACATTGTGAAACAGAATTCAACAAACTTCGTGCAACTGCTTTTCAAAAAGCCTATTTTGAAAAAGATAATGATTCAAAGTCTGGAAGTAAAGGGGACTTCATCTATAAAGAAACGGATGACGCTGGAAATGAAATCATTTCCATTATGTTTGAAATGAAGAATGAAGTTGACGCAACCACGACAAAAAAGAAAAATGAGGATTTTTTAAAAGAATTGGATAAAGACCGAATTGAAAAGCAATGTGAATATGCCGTTCTTGTTTCGCTTTTAGAAGCGGAAAGCGAACTGTATAATACTGGTATAGTCGATGTCTCTCACAAACATGCCAAAATGTATGTTGTTAGGCCGCAATTCTTTATTCCAATTATCACGCTTCTTCGCAATGCAGCCATGAATTCAATGAAATTCAAAGCGGAGCTAAATTTGATTAGAAATCAGAACATAGATATAACCAATTTTGAAGATGATATAACCAAATTTAAAGAAGGTTTTGCAAGAAACTATGAATTAGCAAGTCGTAAGTTCAAAACTGCTATTGATGAAATAGATAAAACAATAGACCATCTTCAAAAGACTAAAGAAGCCTTGTTATCATCGGAAAACAACCTTCGTTTGGCCAATAATAAGGCGAATGATCTGACAATCAAAAAATTAACACACGGAAATCCGACGATGACAGCAAAATTTGAAGGATTGTCGGGGAAGTTAGAATAGATTATATAAGTAGATGAAAAGTTTGTCATTAAGGGATTCAAAAAGTCGAAAATTCTTTATCTAAGGACATGAAGTTGCAACCCTAATCTTAGATTAACTACTTACTTCGCAAGTATTGATAGTGGTGGATTTCTGGAGATTTCAGATTTGATTACCGGTAGCTTTTCATCAATTGCAACCTTATTCTTGGATTAACTACTTATTTCGCAAGTTTGAATTATCATGGAATCGCAATGAGTGCAATTTTGAATGCCGCTAGCTCTTCATAAAACTGAAACCGGAGTGGCTATTTCGGTCCGACCGTGCCAGGATGGAAACAGTAGATTATCAAGACTCTTAACCACTTTATTACTGTTGAAACTGGACTACCAATTTATCCAGTACGTTTCTTTTGAACATGTGATAGAAAATAAGAAAGAAGACGATTACAGGGTTTTAATGGATGGACAAAAGAACCGATATAAAGAAGACGAACGTATTGACAAATAGATACTTTTTTTTCTCGAAAGTCTCATAGACCTTACCAGACGATTAGAAGCGAAATACAACACTTTCAGCAAACTGAAAATTGCCTTGAATCTAAGGCAGCAACAGATAGTTGCTTATGTGAAAGTCCAGGAAACCGCACAAATCAAAGGGATAGAAGTCGCCTTGGAAAATTACTCCCGAAATACGATTAAAAAGGATGTGGCTTATCTTGTCAACGAAGGGATTTTATTGAAAGTAGGAGCAGGAAGGGGAGTTCGATATTATCTTAAATAGTAAACCATAACCCGCCCCGTGCCTTACATGATTTTCAACGGGCGGACATTATTCTTCTGCTTTTCAGTGTTTGGTTATTTTGGACCCGCAAACCGTCAGACTGTCTAAAAACTTCCCACTATTGTTAATTATTAAATCTTTGTTTTCTGCGCCTTACTTTGTATCTTTAAATCATGAGATACATTCAAGGAGAAAGCAGAGAACAGTTGATGTTTCTTCCGGCCTCTTTGGACGATTACATTTCCACAGATAACGAAACTAGGAGCATTGATCTCTTTGTAAACAGCTTAAACCTGGAAGAATTTGGGTTTAAGATGAAAAAAGGGGATGATGGTCGCCCAGCTTATCATCCTTCTGTTTTACTAAAACTGTTTATTTACGGTTATCTTAATCGCATTCGTTCCTCCAGAGCGTTGGAGAAAGAGTGCAATAGAAACATGGAACTGATGTGGCTGATGCAACGATTAGCTCCTGATCATAATAC
>Ga0209284_10000075_pt1 | contig 138974 bp, 141 predicted proteins | sample FRY03_FD_187211 | JGI IMG/M metagenome (GOLD analysis project Ga0209284, IMG submission 187211) | Freshwater microbial communities from Lake Fryxell liftoff mats and glacier meltwater in Antarctica - FRY-03 (SPAdes) (version 2) | ecosystem: Environmental > Aquatic > Freshwater > Ice > Glacier...
ATCGGTGTGATGTAAGCATCCGATGGCGCGCTAACTACTGGCGCGCTAACTACTGGCGCGCTAACTACTGGCGCGCTAACTACTGGCGCGCTAACTACTGGCGCGCCACCACTCACACCGATCAAAGCCAATCGGGCTCCCACTGGAACTGTTGCATCAACAGCGACATCAATCGAAAGTAGCGTGCCTGCAACAGGTGATGGAATCTCGGTATCTACTTTGTCAGTTGATACTTCAAGAAGAGGTTCATCAACGGCTACATGGTCACCAACGTTTTTTAACCAGCGAGTGACTGTACCTTCGCTCACGCTTTCACCAAGAGCAGGCATTGAAATAACTGTTCCCGCTGTTGCAGCAGAGGCAACTGGTGCTGCAACTGGTGGTGGGGGAGTTGCTGCAACTGGTGCCGCAACTGGTGGTGCAACTGGAGCTGCAACTGGAGCTGCCGCGCCATCTTCAATGATTGCAAGGTCGGCACCAACTGGCACCGTTGCATCTACTTGTACAAGAATTTTAGAGAGTGTTCCAGAGACTGGCGATGGGATCTCGGTATCAACTTTGTCGGTCGATACTTCAAGAAGTGGTTCATCTACATTGATGTGATCGCCTTCAGCCTTAAGCCAACGCGTGACAGTTCCTTCACTTACACTTTCACCAAGAGCTGGCATCTTTACAGAGAATGTCATTTTATATCTCCCTTATCCGTGTGCGTGAAGCGGTTTGCCAGCCAGTGCCATGTGAGCTTCGCCGAGCGCCTCTGACATAGTTGGATGTGCATGTAGAAGTGGAGCAACATCTGCTGCAGTTGCTTCCCAATTGAAAATCAACTGAGCCTCTGCGAGTAATTCACCGACGCGCGAACCCACCATGTGAATACCAAGTACTGGTCCGTTCTTAGCTGCGACAAGTTTGATAGACCCAGCCGTGCCTAAAATCTGGGCCTTACCGTTTCCAGCTAAGTCGTAATTGAGTTCTACAACATCATGTCCGCGCTCTTTGGCTTGCGCAGTTGTGAGGCCGACAGAGGCAACTTCAGGTTCTGAGTAGGTAACGCGTGGAACTCCGTCGTAGTTAATCGGACGTGGGTTGAGTCCAGCAATTTCTTCGGCAACAAGAATTCCTTCTTGGAATCCAACGTGAGCCAATTGAAGAGTGGGGATCAAATCACCAACGGCCCAGATTCCTGGAATATTTGTGCGGCACTTGTCATCGACTAGAACATAGCCGCGATCCATTGTGATGCCTTGTATCTCATAGCCAAGATTTGCCGAGACCGGGCCGCGCCCCACTGAGACGAGAAGTAATTCGGCGCTAAATGTCCGACCGTCTTCTAGCTCGACCGTGACACCATCAGCGTTCACGGTGTTAGATTTAAAACGCGTACCAAGTTCAAAGTTAATTCCACGCTTTCGATATGCGCGCTCGAGAAGTTTGGATGAGGACTCATCCTCTAAGGCCACTAAGTGGGGCAGCCCTTCAATGATCGTTACTTCGGACCCAAAAGATTTCCAGACTGATGCAAACTCGCATCCAATTACTCCGCCGCCAAGAACAATGACGCTCTTCGGAATGTAATCTAATTTGGTTCCGTGGTCAGAGGTAATAACTCGCTTGCCGTCAATTTCTAAACCTGGCAGAGTCTTGGCATAAGAGCCAGTAGCAAGAATGACATTCTTGCCGGTATATCGAACACCGTTGACTTCAACAGTATCTTTTGCAACAAGAGTTCCGTGACCCTCAACCAAAGTGATTCCGCGAGATTTTACGAGCCCTTGTAAACCTTTATACAACTTTGCAATGACGCCATCTTTATAAGAATTGACGCCGTTCATATCTATCGAGTTAAGGGTGGTGCTTACGCCAAACTGAGAAGAGTGTCGGGCGGTGTCTGCAACTTCGCCAGCATGAAGAAGGGCTTTAGTTGGAATACAACCGCGGTGTAGGCAAGTACCGCCGAGTTTATCTGAATCGATGAGCACAACCGAAAGACCAAGTTGAGCACTGCGAAGAGCCGCTGCATAGCCGCCGCTTCCGCCACCAAGGATTACTAGATCAACGTTCGACATTAATTGATATCCCTTCAGTGCTCAGATTTACATCTGAGCGATCGGCCTACTCCCATATCTTGCCAGCCTGCTCGCAAGATGACTAACCCGCTCGCAGTCTGATCTCATCATGAGAGCAGATGAACTAGATCTGCGCTTTAGCCGCAGCGATCAGCGATCGGACCGCTATTCCGGTACCACCGACTGGTGTGTATCCATGGGGAGAGCGATCGTTGTAGGCCGGACCTGCGATATCCAAATGAAGCCAAGGAAGATCATCGGAGACAAATTCCTTGAGGAAAATTCCAGCAACAAGCATGCCGCCCATTCGGTCACCAATGTTTGCAAGATCAGCGACGGGAGAGTCAAGCGAAGCGCGCAACTCTGTCGGAAGTGGCATTGGCCAGAACTGTTCTCCAGTTTTATCAGTTACTTCAAGGAATGCCGCCGATGTCGCTTCGTTATTTGTCATGACCGCACTTGTGCGAGTACCGAGTGCAACAACTTGGGCGCCGGTAAGAGTTGCAACATCAATGATTAAGTCAAGCCCGTTCTCTTCTTGCGCACGTTGCAGCGCATCAGCTAAAACTAAGCGACCTTCTGCATCAGGGTTGAGAACTTCAACAGTCTTACCACCGTAGATCGTGATGATGTCACTTGGTCGAGTCGCAGTATCACTCACCATATTTTCAGCTAATGGAGCCCAGGCATCGATAGCGACTGGTAATTTCAAAGCGGCGATAGCTAAGACTGCGCTACAGACTGCAGCTGCTCCGCTCATATCAGATTTCATCGCCTCCATTCCAAGTGCTGGCTTTAAGGCGAGACCACCACTATCAAATGTGATTCCCTTGCCTACAAATGCATAATGTTTCTTGGCTTTAACTTTGCCCGTCGGTTTGTATGAGATCCGTACGAGACGTGGTGGATTGGCTGATCCTTGACCAACGGCAGTAATTCCACCGAAACCTTTTCGCTTAAGCACATCTTCAGTCATTACCGTGAGAGTGAGTCCAGCACGTGCACCGCCTGCGGCCTTTACCTCGGCAGCCATTTTTTCGGCAAAGGTTGCTGGAGTGAGATGACTTGGAGGTGTATTAATCAAGTCGCGAGTGAGGAATGTATATTGGGAAATGATCTCGGCATCGGAGGCAATTGTTGAGTAAGCATCTTTTGTTGCATGCGGAGTATGTACTTTAATTGCAGCAAGTGGTTTTGCTCCATGAACTTCGGCTTCGCTTCGAAATTCGTTAAAGAGATATGCACCAAGTGCGCCACCTTCTGCGACAGCGCTCACTGTCGCAACATCATGAGTAGGCAGTGAAAATGTTGCGCTCTTGTGTCCAGCAAGTGATCGGGCGGCCGCGCCAGCAGCACGTCGGAGACCCTCATGCGAATATCGCGGAGCGGCTTTACCTAAGCCAGTAAAAACTAGTAGCCGAAGAGATGACCCAGGCACTTTGATTACTTCATCAATTTTTCCAGTGGCACCAAGATCGGTGAGAATCTCTTCGAGGCCCGCAACATCGAGTACTAAATCGCCAGATTCAATAACGAGCGATGACTTAGCACCTTTTTTGCCAGAGGTGGAACCTTGAGCCAAGCCAACAACGAGGATCTCATCCTTGAGTGTTGGTGTCAGTGAGATTGATGTCATGAGAGATGCCACATCTGCCTTTCGAATCTATGAGAGTGCTTCTGCCTTTTATGCACGCCGTAAGTGTAGGTTGGTGGCATGAAAAATTCACCTTTGCATAGTCGCCATCTCGCACTTGAGGCGAAGATGGCCGATTTTGGTGGCTGGTTGATGCCGATCGAATATCCAGGTGGAGGAGTCATAGCCGAGCACACTGCCGTGCGGCAGGCAGTGGGTCTCTTTGATGTTTCCCACCTTGGGAAAGCGAGCGTCATAGGCATTGGCGCTAATGAGTTTCTCAACTCAGTTTTTACAAATGATCTGAACCGCATTACAGATGGACAAGCCCAATACACCTTGCTCTGCACCCAGACGGGTGGAGTCGTTGATGACCTGATTGTTTATCGCAATAGAGCGGATGACTTTTTTTTAATTCCGAACGCTTCGAACACATCGGATGTAGTCGCGGTTCTTCTCTCACTTGCTCCCGCTGGGATTGTGGTGAAAAATTTACATGAAGATTATGGAGTCATTGCGCTGCAAGGCCCTAGCGCTAAAGATGTACTTACTGACCTTGGCGTTGAGGCAACAATGGAGTACATGGCCTTTGCACATGTTGTCATCGGGGGAGCAGATGTAATTATCTGTCGAACTGGTTACACCGGAGAACATGGGTTTGAATTAGTACCGAAGCGCAATGATGTCGGCGCTGTCTGGGATGCACTTGCTGCTCAGGTTACCCAGCGCAATGGATTGATCTGTGGTCTGGGTGCGCGGGATACGCTACGAACAGAGATGGGATACCCACTTCACGGACATGAACTTTCGCTGGAAATCTCGCCCGTTCAAGCAAGTGCTTCGTGGGCTATTGGCTGGAGTAAGGAAAGTTTTCAAGGCAGCGATGTTTTACGGAAAGAGAAAAGTGCTGGTGCGCTTCGTCGCATGCGTGGGATTCGATCGAATGACCGAGGGATTCCACGAGCTGGAATGGATTTAAAGAATGCACAAGGTGACATTGTCGGAGTGACAACGAGTGGGACCTTCTCACCGAGCCTTCGAGTAGGAATTGGATTAGCGCTAGTTGATGCTTGGCTAGAAGTCGGATCGCAAATCACCATCGATATTCGCGGCCGAGAGAGCAGCGCCACGATTGTCTCGTTGCCGTTTGTAGATTCTCACGTTAGGTAAGGCTATTTTTGCAGCGCTTTAAATTCGATGGGTGTGAGAAAAGCTGCCTTGAAGTGAGTTCTTCGTAGCGCCCGCAAGAATGGTGTTGCGGTAAAGGTAATCAAGATCGCGGTAAGAATCGCGCGCGGGATATCCCACGCCATCGCCGATGCGAAGTGGAAAGTGAGAAAACGCGGAAGATTTTCACTGATTGCACCGCCTGGAATGTAAGAAAGTTGCGTTCCGGTACCAAGCACAAATGGCCAAAATTGAAGATCCATTAGTAGTCCGAAGGTGAGAGCGGCGACAACTCCAAAACAGATCAAGAGTATTTTTTCGGAAAGCCCACGAATTTTACGTCCAGCAATTTTTTGTGGAAGTGCGCCGGCAAGCAGCCCGATCCAACCCGCTGCAAATATTTGATAGGGCAGCCACGGCCCTAGCCCACCTGTAAGCATTGCAGATGTTGTCATTGATGTAACGCCCAACAAGAAACCCCATGATGAACCAAAAACTCGAGCGGCAACAATGAGTGCAAACCAGATTGGTTCAATTCCAGCGGCACCAGCACCGAGCGGTCGCAAGAGAGTAATAAAAGCGCTCATCACACCGAGGAGTGCGATCGATTTCGCATCAATTGCGCCAATGCCGATTTCAGAGACAAGCAGGAAGACGCTGGCACCGATGGCGATCCAGAAAATCCATTGATACTGCCCCGTGAGAAAAAACGGCCATAAAAATCCCATGAGTGCAGCCGCAGAGGTGAAGCCAAGTGTCAATTTTGACTTCGCACTCATGCGATAAATATCAGCAGTTTTTTTCAACGACATCAGCCGAGCTCTTCTGAAGATTGATCTTTATTAATTGCGCCTAGCGCATCTTTCACGGTGAGCCACGGAGCCGGTGACATCACCTTTGCGACCTGTGGTGCGAAAGCTGGTGAAGAGAGCAGAACGTCAAGTGTCGGGCCATCTGCAACGACATCTCCATCAGCGAGAAAGATCACCCGATCAGCAACCTCGGCGACTAGTTCAACATCGTGGGTAGCGATCAGAACACTTTTTCCGAGATTTCGAGAGTACGAGACAAGAGTGTCAATCAAAATTGCTTTGGCTTGATAATCCAATCCACGCGTCGGTTCATCCATCACCAAGATTGGTGGAGAAGTGCAGAGGACGAGTGCAAGTACGAGCGAAAGTCGCTGACCTTCTGAGAGATCACGCGGGTGCATTGCGGGGTTAATCGAAGGAATGAGGCGGTGCAAGAATGCCAGCGTAGATCCTTGAACTAGTGAGTTGAGCAGATCGGACTCGAGGCATTCACGATCGACTGTTGAATGAATCAGTAAATCACTAGGTTCTTGTGGGATGTAACCAATCGTTGTTCTGCGATCTGAACCCTTCAATTTCATTGGATCTTTTTCGAGCACACGAACAACCCCAGCATGAGGTGGCAACAGCCCCACAATTGCCTTGAAGAGCGAACTCTTGCCAGCTCCATTTCGTCCCATAAGCGCAACAATTTCACCTGCCTGGAATGTGAGCGAGATATTTCGGAGCGCTTCCTTCTTTCCATAGGAGAGGGAAAGACCGGCTACATCAATGACAGATTGTGAAGAGCGATGTGAAGGGGTTCTTTCAAGCGGAGTAAAATCGCGAAGATGCGCAGTCATTCGGCGTACTTCTCTGACACTGGTGCCAACAGAATCTAAGTTGAGCGCTCGGGCTAGGTGAACTATCGGGGGCGCAATCTTAGAAGTGCGAAGGATTTCCTCTGGGATATCAATTTCGGCGCGACCATCTTCGGAGATGGAGATGATGCGATCTGCAAAACCAATGACTCTTTCTAAGCGATGCTCAGAAATTACGACCGTGAGTCCGAGGTCGTGGACAAGTCGGTGCAAGATAGAGAGCACTTCTTCGGCGGCGATCGGATCAAGTGCTGAGGTTGGTTCATCTAAGACTAGAACTTTTGGATGCATTACAAGAGCTGCGCCAATGGCTACTCGTTGTTGCTCACCACCACTAAGCGTGGCAATTGATCGGGTTCGCAGGTGAGAAAGTGAGAGTAAATCGAGAACTTCTTCTACCCTTTTTCGCATTACATCTGGTGCAAAATTTAACGCTTCCATTCCAAAGACTAATTCGTCTTCGACGGTGTCGGTCACAAAACCGTCGGTAGGATTTTGTCCAACAATTCCGATCAGATGGGCCAAGCCACCCGGCGTTACAAGCGATGTTGAGTGGCCATCGATTGAAACATCACCGGCGAGAATTCCGCCAGTGTGGTGGGGCACAAGACCGTTTATCAAACGTAAGAGCGATGATTTCCCAACACCGGTCGGCCCCATGACGAGGACCATTTCGCCTTCTTCGATGGTGAATGTGAGATCTTCAAAGACGGTTTGAGTTGAGTGAGGGTAAATAAGTGAGACGCTGGTGAAAGAAATCATTTAATAACCACCAATGATGCGCCGAGCAGCACAAGAGCGCTGAGCAGGACTGATGAATCTGCACTTGCCCAGCTATCCTTTCGGTACTGCGAACGCGTACGACTGAATCCATATCCGCGAGAATCCATAGCAGCGGCTAAATTGAGCGATCGAGCCAGCGACTCCTCCAGCAACGGAAGAACAACTCTCGCCCATCCTTTATTTTCTAAGCCACGCATTTGTTGGGCACTCTTTATGCGAGTAGCACTTGCAATCAGTTGCGGAAAGACAGATGTGGCAATGACAAGTGCTATTCCGAACTGGTAGATAAAGATTGGTGCCTGACGGAGTAGTCGGTGCGGAGATGTGAGTGAGGTGGCCGCAGCAAAGAGGCAGATAAGAGTCGAAATTTTTAAACCCTCAGCGATGGCAAAACTGAGTCGCTCTTGGGTAATTGCACCGCCGATGCGAATGCCAGCCATCCATTCCGGAAGGTAAAGAATTGGGATTTCAAAAAGTGTATTTCCTGGAACTGGTACACCGATCAGAATCCCAATTAGAGTTCTGATGACGATGATAAAAGCGCTTAGTTTGAGGGCGAACCAGAGACCACCAGACCAAGGGGTTTTTTCAGATGCATTGTGATTGTATAGATAGACGAGCAGCGAAATTCCACCCAAGACAATGAGATTTAAGGTCGAGTTGTTAGATATGGAAACTGCCACCGAAACGATCAGTGCCGCAATCCACCATGTCATTGGATGGAATTTCATTTCGCTAATAAGTACTCTGGAATTTACTTGGTGAGCAGTTCGGTTGGAGTTGTGATTTCAACGCCACACTCCTGACGTGGATAGCCGGCAAGTCCGCAGATGAGGCCCGATTTATCTGCGCGCACTCGAGCGACTTTTCCAAGGACATCTATTCCCTGCGCTTTAGGTGAAATAATTACACATCTTTTCACCGTCTTGAGACGGCGTTCACCCGATGGAACTAAGTAACTTGGGCCGAAATCAATAACCACTCCGATGCGCTTTTTTCCTTTTACTGCAGGTGTTTTCGCGCAGAGGGATTCGAAATCTGGCAACACACTTGGAGTGGAAGCATCAGGGATTGCTTCGCTAGAAAAAGTAAATGCCCATCCTTCTACCGCTCCATCTTTGACGTTCACGGCGGCGCTGGTCATTGCTGTTGTCCAAGTTGTAGCTTTTGGAGCTGCTTGAAAATAACCCCAGTAGCGGTAACCCTTTTCAGCAGCCGGCGCTGGAGTGGCTACGAAAGGCGAGACGAGTACCACTAGCAAAGAAGCTGCCAGAAGTTGTTTTGTGATTTTACGATTGATTTGAAACTTGCTATTTAACTTGTTATGAAACATTGTGGAGCTCCTTCAGAAAAGGGTCACACAGGGGTAGCTCATCGAAATGCGAATTAACGCTTCACTTTGGACTACACCCCGCAAACCTCGGCGGGTGTTGGTCAAAACTCCTAGACAGGTAATCCGACTGAGGAGAACCCATAAAATATGAGTTAACCATTACGGTTGCGGGTCAGCGTCGGAGTTTCACCGAACTTCCCCTGTAAAGGAGCGTTTTATTTAGTTGTGTTTGAACAATAGACCTGATTTAGAACTTCTCACCAAAGGCCACGCGAGGTTTAGGCGCACGCATGCGTCGCATCTGAGTTGAGCGTAACCATCCGTACATTCCAAGACCCTTTGGTGATTGGCCAGGAAAACGAATCTCAATTTCACGCTTAATTTTTCTTCGTAAAATAATTCCATCAAGAACGGATGCAAGCAGCACCGTGTACATCAAGATAACTCCGACGACTGCTGCAGCTGCAACTGGAACAATTGACACCACCAGAACCACTCCAATAATGGGTAAGAAGTATTCACCGATGGATCGTCTTGAATCCACATAGTTGCGAACAAATTTCTTTAGCGGCCCGCGATCACGTGCAGGTAGCGCATTCTCATCTCCGCGCATATAGGCGGCACGCTGGGTAATTCTGGCGGCACGTGTTGCTTCGCGCTGGCGCTTCTTTTCATCTTTGGTATGCGCTGGCGCAAGCGCTGAAACCTTGCGGGCGCTCTCTACATCTTTACGTTTAGGGGTTGGACGGCCTTTTTTCTGTGGCGATGAATCAGAAGTCATGGACGAACTATAGATCTAGCATCCGCTGCAATGCCAGTTGGGAGTAATGAGAAATCGCTGGCGCTACCTTAATTTGGTTTACAACGTGGCCGGCCACGAGGGATTCCATCACCCAGACAAGGTGGGGGAGATCAATCCGATTCATGGTTGAGCAGTAACAAAGAGTCTTATCTAGGTAGACGATTTCTTTATCTGGGTGAGTCTTGGCAAGTCGAGAGACGAGATTAAATTCGGTGCCGATCGCCCATTTACTTCCAGCAGGGGCTGCCTCAATTGTTTGGATAATAAATTCAGTACTTCCGACAAAGTCAGCGTTGGTCGCGACTTCATGGGTGCATTCTGGGTGAACCAGAATTTGTATGCCCTCGACGCGTTCACGAAGTTCATCGATTGACTCTTTCGTGAAGCGACCATGAACCGAACAATGTCCCCGCCACAAAATCACCTTAGCTGCCAAAATTTCTGCGGCGGTTAATCCGCCCATCGGCTTCCACGGATTCCATAAAACGCAATCACTAAGTGAAAGTCCGAGTTGGGTGACTGCAGTATTTCGCCCGAGGTGTTGATCAGGAAGAAAAAGAATTTTCTCGCCTTGCGTAAAGGCCCACTCCATCGCTGCCTTCGCATTGGAAGAAGTACAGATGGTTCCGCCATTTTCACCGGTAAAAGATTTAATTGCGGCCGAAGAATTCATATATGTGACTGGGATAGTTGCCTCGGTGATTCCCAGTGATTTCAAATCATTCCAACAATTAGCAACCTGCGAGGCAGTAGCCATATCAGCCATCGAACACCCAGCGGCAAGATCAGGCAGAATTACTTTTTGAAAATCACTGGTAAGAATGTCAGCACTCTCTGCCATAAAGTGAACGCCACAGAAGATTACGAACTCCGCGCTACTTTCGGCTTGGGCGGCTTGTGCCAATTTAAAAGAATCGCCCGTGATATCTGCAAACTCGATTACCTCATCACGCTGATAGTGATGACCGAGAATTATTGCCCGACTACCAAGACTTGCCCGTGCATTGCGTGCTCGCTCGCGAAGCTCTGGGTCACTCGCTGCCGGAATCTCACCTGCACACGTGACGCCACGTTCTGAGAGCGGGTCGGCCCCAGATCCCAGCAATAGCAGGTTGGTCAGGCTCTTAGATGACATGTCCCTATTCTTGCTCATAAAAGTCGCATTCGCTAAGTGAAGCGAGTAGTCTTGGACCATGACGACACAAGAGACTTCAGAAACAACAACCAAGAGCATTGCACTTTCAGATGAGGCCGCCGCAAAGGTGGCAGCACTTCTTGCCCAAGAGGGCAGCGACGATCTTTACCTTCGCGTAGAAGTACAACCAGGTGGTTGCTCCGGTCTTAAGTACCAACTCTTCTTCGACAATCGTGAACTTGAAGGAGATGTTGTTCGTATGTTTGGTGATGTAAAAGTCATTACCGGAAAGCTCAGCGATCCGTATCTTATGGGCGCAACAATTGACTTCGTGGACACGATTGAGAAGCAAGGCTTCACTATCGATAATCCAAATGCGCAGGGTTCATGTGCCTGCGGTGATTCATTCAACTAGCCACTTGGTTTTTTAATTTGAACCATTAAATATGAAAATTGGTGTAGCAGGCTCTGTTGGGCGCGACCACATAATGACTTTCTCTGGAAAGTTCTCTGATTCCATTGTTGCCGGTTCACTAGAAAACATTTCGCTCTCCTTTTTAGTCGACGGTCTTGAAGTCCGTCGCGGGGGATGTGCGGCGAACATCTCTTTTGGTCTGGCAGTTCTAGGACATAAACCAGTACTTATCGCTGCGGTCGGAAAAGATTGGCCCGATTACAACGCATGGCTGAGCCGACATGGTGTTGATACTTCACACGCCCTCGTCTCAACCACTCAATTCACTTCACTCTTTACTGTCACCACCGATAGCGAACTTAATCAGTTTGCATCTTTCTTCCCGGGTGCAATGTCGGAGGCACGAAACATAGAATTACAGCCGATCATAGATAAAGAGGGAACTCTTGATCTACTGATCGTTTCGCCAGATGATCCCGATGCCATGTTGCGCCATACTGAAGTCGCTAAATCAAAAGGAATTCCAATTCTGGCAGATCCGTCACAACAGTTGGCTCGACTAGAGGGCGAACAGATTAAGTCACTTATTGATGGAGCGACCTATCTTTTTCTCAATGAATACGAACTCGCGTTAGCGATTCAAAAAACTGGTTGGAGCGATGACGAGATTCTTGATCGAGTGAAGTATCGAATTGTCACGCTCGGTTCAGAAGGCTCGCGTGTTGAAGGGCGAGGTATCGAAACGATTGTTGTTGGTTGTCCGCAAGAACGTGGGAAAGTTGATCCGACCGGAGTCGGAGATTCATTTAGAAGTGGCTTCGTTGCCGGTCTTGCATGGGGCTTAAACCACCAACGGTGTGCCGAGATTGGATCACTGCTAGCAACCTATGTGATCGAAACGATGGGGACTCAAGAATATTCATTCACATCCACCGAGTTTCTAGATCGGTTTGAACTTGCCTATGGTGCGGATGCTAGATCAGAGATTGCACTGCATTTAGTTTAAGGAAGAGAGTTATCCTTGCGTGACCGTCTGAACTATCGCGTTTATCATCTGATCCACTTCAGCGAGAGTATGTTCATTTCGCAGTGTTAAACGAAGCGAACCTGTCGTAGCGATACCCATCGCATCCAACACATGACTTGGCGCCAAATCACCTGGCGCACAAGCTGATCCAGCATCAATAGATATTCCGAGCGCTTCCAATTCACGAACGATCATTTCGTTTACTACATCAGGTATTACTAATGTGAGTAAATGTGCCAGCGATGAACTCTGATCGCCAACCGCCTTCGCACCAGGGAGTTCTTGCGCAATTCGATTTCTAATGTGGACGTTGAGCGAAGAAAGATGTGATGTATTCTCGAAGAAGTTCTCAAGTGCCACCGATGATGCCAGTAACAGCGGCAGTGAATAACTCCCAGGAGTGCGAATCGGTGCGATGTGGGGAAGTGGGTAGGTCCACTGCGCACTATTTCTAATTGCCATGATTCCGATTCCGCTGGGGCCATTCCAAGATTGGGAATCAAAAATTGCACCATCCCATCGATCACCCAAAGCAACCCGAGATCCTGATGTAGTTGCATCAAGTACAACCAGTTCGGCGATTTTCGAAAGTCGTGGCAGATCCTGCACTATTCCAGTTTCACCATTGCCTACTTGCAGGCTGAGCAGTGATGTTGGATCAATTTTTGTCGGATCCATATGTCCCGATGCAGAAACCGGAATAATCGCACTCGGCTGATGCCAGCGAGCCAGAGCGCGAATCTTGCCTCGATCAATTGCACCTATTGCCAGTGATCGATCCGGATGTAAGAATCCAGCGATCGAGAGGAACGGAAGTAACTCGCTTTCGCCCACAACCTCGATCTCATCAACCCTGATATTTAATTTCTCAGCGATCGATTCTCTGGCCTGGGTTTCCAGAATTTTCGCCCTGGTGGCGGCCTGAGAAATCTTCTTGGGATCTCCCCAACCCGCCTCTAGTGCGGCGAGAATCGTGGAGGTGACCACCTCGGAGAGAGGCGCCTCTGATGAGAAGTTTCCTGTGACACGAACCACCTGATGAAGGCTACTAGCACCGAGAGAGAAGTTCTCTCCGCGCCACTATCCTTAACCTATGTTTGCGTCTTCAAAGAAGTCTTGGAACCGTCGATCTGGCCTGTTATTAGTTCCTGCATTCTTGACCCTGACTGGTTGTTCTAACGTTGCAACTTTGGGTTTCCCAGAGGGTGCGTCAAGCGTTAACGATATTTCACTTTCATTATGGCAGGGTGCCTGGATAGCAGCAGGGGTTGTCGGAGTTTTTACACTTATTTTGATTCTTTGGCCGGCAGTTTTTCATCGTGCAAAAGCATCAAAGGGTGAGTTTCCGAAGCAGACGCAGTACAACATTCCAGTAGAAGTTTTTTACACAGTAATACCTTTTGTTATCATCGCGGTTCTATTTTATTTCACAGCAATTAAGCAAGACGAAATTACCCAAAAGTCTTCGGTTGTTGCGCACGAAATATCTGTAAATGGTTTTCAATGGTCTTGGCAATTCGGATATCCAGAGGCTGGCGAAAAGGCTATCGTCACAGGATCGCCAGACAAGCCACCCACGTTGGTCGTACCACTAGGAGAGCGGGTGCGTTATACGCTCACCGCAAGCGATGTTGTACACAGTTTCTGGGTTCCTGCTTTCATGATTCAGATGCAAAATTTGCCTGGAGTAACCAATCAGCTCGAATTTACTGCAAATAAAATTGGTGAATTCTCTGGCTTCTGTAACATCCTGTGCGGCCGCAATCACTCACAGATGCGATTTAAACTTAAGGTTGTAAGCCCGGCTGATTATCAAAGTTATCTAGAAACGCTGAGAGCGAGTACCGCATGACAACATATGCAGATCGTCCAATGATTACCGCTGATCTTGGGGTCCAGCCTGGCGTGGCCCCAGCGGCTAGGGGTAAAAATTTCGTAAAGTGGTTTACCTCAACTGACCACAAAACTATCGGCTATCTCTACCTGATTACCTCTTTTGCCTGGTTTCTTATAGCTGGCGTTCTTGCATTGATTCTTCGCACAGAACTTGCTCGGCCAGGAATGCAATTTATCTCGAATGAGCAGTACAACCAAATTTTTACTATGCATGGAACAATTATGCTTTTGTTATTTGCAACTCCTCTTTTTGTTGGATTTGCTAATGTCATGATGCCGCTGCAAATTGGCGCCGCAGATGTTGCCTTCCCAAGACTTAACATGCTCTCGTATTGGTTGTACCTGTTCGGCGGCATTATGGTTTTTGGCGGATTTTTAGCACCTGGTGGAGCAGCGTCCTTTGGGTGGACCGCATATGCACCGTTATCGAATGCCTCGTACTCGCCAGGTATCGGAGGCGATCTTTGGGTGGTTGGTCTTGCCATAAGTGGGTTGGGAACAATTCTTGGTGGCGTTAACTTCATCACCACAATTTTTACAATGCGCGCACCTGGTATGACGATGTTTCGTATGTCGATCTTTTCCTGGAACGTATTACTAACATCAATCTTGGTACTGCTTGCCTTTCCTCCGCTAGCTGCGGCGCTGTTAGCCCTTGAGTCTGATCGACTGTATGGATCGCATATCTTTGATCCGGCTAACGGCGGAGCCATGCTCTGGCAGCATCTCTTCTGGTTCTTTGGTCACCCCGAGGTTTATATTTTGGCGTTGCCATTTTTTGGTATCGCCACTGAAATTCTCCCGGTCTTTAGTCGCAAGCCCATCTTTGGATACAAGGGCTTAATTGCGGCAACGATCGCAATCGCTGCGCTATCCGTAGCGGTCTGGGCTCACCATATGTTCACTAGCGGTCAAGTTCTCTTACCGTTTTTCTCCTTTATGACATTTTTGATTGGTGTTCCGACAGGTGTCAAATTCTTCAACTGGATTGGAACGATGTGGCGCGGCCACGTCACCTTCGAGACTCCAATGCTCTGGGTCATGGGATTCTTAGTGACATTCCTCTTCGGTGGTTTAACCGGAATTATCTTGGCATCACCACCGTTGGACTTTGCCGTCTCAGCGTCATATTTCGTCGTCGCACACTTCCACTATGTTCTCTTTGGCACCGTGGTCTTTGCGATGTTTGCCGGTTTCTATTTCTGGTGGCCAAAGATGACCGGGCGCATGCTCAACGAACGTCTCGGCAAGATTCATTTCTGGACACTCTTTGTTGGCTTCCATACAACATTTCTGATCCAGCACTGGCTCGGTATTAAAGGCTTTCCTCGTCGCTACGCTGACTACTTGGCAACAGATGGATTTACTGGAATGAATATGATCTCCACAGTAGGTTCCTTTTTACTCGCACTCTCGATGATTCCATTCTTTATCAATGTGTGGATTACTCGCAAGAGTCCAAAGGTTGAAGTTGATGATCCTTGGGGTTACGGCTCTTCCCTGGAATGGGCAACATCGTGTCCACCACCGCGACATAATTTCCTATCTATTCCTCGTATTCGATCCGAGCGTCCAGCTTTTGACCTGCACCATCCTCACATTAAGACCGAGGGTCACTAGCCGTGAAGGCCAATTGGCAGTTATTTTCAGGTCTTGGCGTTTTCTACGCCTTCCTTGCAGTGGCATATTGGTATGTCGGTGGTGAAGCAGTTGGTATCACCGGAATGACTTTGGCTGCTTGTCTTTCAGGAATGGTCGGGTTCTATGTCTGGTTCACCCAAAAGCGAATCGGCGTCATCATGCCCTTCGATAATGAATTGGGTGAAATTGAAGATGGGGCAGGCGAACTTGGGTTTTATAGTCCGCATTCGTGGTGGCCACTTCCGGTTGCACTCAGCGCAATTGCAATGGGTCTGGGTTTGATCATCGGTTGGTGGTTGACAGTAATTGCACTCGTCGCACTTGTCGTCAGCGTTATTGGTTGGGTAACCGAATATGAAAAGCCACTTGATTCTCCAACTAGCGGAGCCAGTCACTAAGTAGGTTACATATGGGTACTCCTGGCGCAGAGATTTTAAATCTTGATGATCGCCTTATTGTTGGCGCGCGAATCGAGATAGATGCTCTAGCTACAAAGATCTTTGAAGTGTTAGCAACCCCAGCGCGGCATGCCAGCTTCGACGGTTCAGGAACCCTGACTCGTGCTACCTCTGGGCCAGGTCGACTCTACTTGGGTGCCCGATTTGGGATGGCGATGAAGATTAAGGTTCCTTACTGGATATCGAATGAGGTTGTTGAGTTTGTAGAGAATGAACGAATTGCCTGGCGTCATCTGATGAAGTGGAGATGGATCTATCAGTTAGAAGATCTTGGCAATGGGCGTACCCGAGTCACTGAGCTCTTTGATGCCAATCCATGTAATCGGGCTCAGGTGTGGTGGTTGGGAAAGACTGCTTCACTGCAGCGCAATCCTAAATGGATGGCTAAATCGTTGGTTAAATTAAAGACTTTATGCGAGGCTTAATCTCAGAAAGATCTGCACCAGTTTTATTTGTGCTCCTCTGGAGTACTGGATTCATTGGAATAAAATACGGAATCCCTTACGCGCCACCATTTACTTTTATTGCGATCAGGATGGCTATCGCATCGTTGCTCTTAATTATTTTGGCTCTACTTATTACCAAGAAGTTTATTCACGATTGGCCAACGATTGGAAAGAGCTCTCTTGTTGGTCTAGCAATCCATGGCGCTTACCTGGGTGGATGTTTCTATGGTGTGAAGCACGGAATGCCAGCAGGAATTACTGCCTTGATTGTGTCACTTCAGCCAGTCTTGGTATCTGTGCTCTCGTCGCTATTTTTCGGCGAGAAATTAACGCTGACAAAGACCGCCGGACTCACATTGGGTTTAGTCGGCCTAGTCTTGGTAATTCTGCCAAAGTTACTTACATCAAGTGCGCAGTCACTTCCGCTAGTCGGTGTAGTCGCTGTCATTATTGCGCTGCTGGGATCAACCACTGGAACCCTTCTGCAGAAGAGATTTGGTTCGGGGATAGAGGTCTTATCTGGGACGGCCTGGCAATACCTTGCCACTGGGCTTGTGATGCTGATGCTTGCTCTCGCCTTTGAAAAGGGAGAACAGGTGATCTGGAGTTTCTCTTTTATTGCTTCACTGATGTGGTTGATCGTGGTCTTATCGATTGGTGCAATATTAATTCTTTACTATTTATTGGCAAAGCAGAGTGCTGCTTCGGTTTCATCACTCTATTACTTAGTACCTGGCGTAACGGCGATCGAGGCATATTTTCTCTTTCAAGAAAAATTTACATTGGTAAGCGGCGTTGGAACTCTTATTACCATCGCAGGCGTTGCGCTAGTCGTGCGGAAAACGAAGACACTCACTATTGAGGCCACATAAACAATAAATTGTTTATGAACGTCCGTGGAGATTAGTGGTGGTCTAACTCTTTCAGATCACTGAGGTTTGGTTTTGGCACCTGCACAGCATGAGCCACAGCTAATCGCTTACGTAGCTTGGATTTTAATAATCCAGGACGGCGAACACCACGAAGATCGCTTTCGGCCAGCTCCAGTGGCTGATTCTGTTCGTGCTGAGTGAGCAGCCATGCCTTCTCCGGCGAAATCTGCTCGTGTACTTCCACAAATTCACCGGAAGGCATCATTACAAGGCGACCAGTCTCGCGGCCATGCAGAACGAGATCTCGATCTGCGCGCTGCAATGAGAGGCAGAGGCGCTTAGTAATGATGAATGCAAGAGGTGGAAGAACAAAGATGGCGATTCGACTAAACCACATGATCTGATTGATCGAGAGATCAAAGTTCGTCGCAATAATGTCATTACCACCATTAATGAGCGCAATGATCATAAATGTAAGTGACATGACACCAAGTGCAGTGCGATTTGGTGCATTGCGTGGACGGTCTAGGAGATGGTGCTCACGTTTATCGCCAGTAATCCACTGCTCGATGAATGGATAGAGAGCCATTCCAGTAAAGAGAATTCCAGGAATAATCAGACCAGGTAACAAGATATTGAGTGAGAGCGTATAGCCAAAAATTACTGGTTCTATTGGGGGTGCCATACGAACTAGTCCATCAAGCCAACCCATATACCAATCGGGTTGGGAACCGGCAGAGACCTGTCCGGGTGTGTATGGACCGTAGAGCCAGATTGGGTTGATCGAGGCCACTGCACCTAAGAGCGCGGTAACACCAAAGACAATAAAGAAAAATCCGCCAGCCTTTGCCATATACATTGGCAATAGTGGATAACCAACAACATTCTTCTCTGTGCGACCAGGACCAGGATATTGGGTGTGCTTCTGGTACCAGACCAACATCAAGTGAACGGTGATGAGGGCAAGAAAGATTCCAGGGAGTAAGAGAATATGAAGCGTATAAATTCTTGGAATAAAGGCGATTCCAGGGAAGCCGCCACCAAATGCGAAGTAAGAAAGATACGAACCTATAACTGGGATCGCTTGAATGATTGCTTCTGCAATACGAATACCTGTGCCAGAGAGCAAGTCATCAGGAAGTGAGTAACCCAAAAATCCCTCAACAATTCCTAGAGTGAGTAGACCAATTCCGAGAATCCAGTTAAATTCACGTGGTTTGCGGAAGGCACCGGTGAAATAAACGCGCATGAGGTGGACAACAATTGCCGCCATAAAGATCAGCGCTGACCAGTGGTGAATTTGGCGCATTAATAATCCGCCGCGAACCTCAAATGAGATATCGAGTGCGGATGCGTAAGCGGCTGACATCTCGACACCCTGTAGCGGAACATATGAACCCTCGTAGATAACTTCACGCATGGAAGGGTCGAACCAGAATGTAAGGAATGTACCTGAGAGCAACAAGATGACAAATGAGTAGAGAGCAATTTCACCGAGCATAAATGACCAGTGATCGGGAAAGACCTTCTGCAGATTTTTCTTCATCCAACCAGCAGCGCCAGTTCGATCATCTACATAACTGGCAACATTTCCAGCGATTCGCTCACGTGCGCTCATGCTTTACGCCCCCAAAAACTCGGTCCGACTGGTTCAGTAAACGGTTGTTGTGCAATTAAATACCCTTCAGAATCTACCGTAATAGCGAGTTGGGGGAGAGATCTAGCCGATGGTCCGAAGATCACCTTGGCCGCACGAGTCACATCGAATGTCGATTGGTGGCAAGGGCAGAGCAGATGTTTAGTGGTCTGTTCGTAAAGTGCGACCGCACATCCCATGTGGGAACAGATCTTCGAGAAAGCGATAAGCCCCTCATGTGTCCAGGAGAGCCGTTCGGCATCAAGATTGAACTCTTCTGGGCGTAAGCGAATGAGAAGGACTGCATCTTTAGCAATGTCATTGAGTGTGTGGTGATCTTTCCCAGGAGCTAGCTCTGGAAGTGTCTGGGCAACAGCGCCGACTTCAAGATCTTCTGGGCGGATCGGACGATCGCCTGGATCTGTCACAAGACGAGTTCCTGCTTTCCAACTTGTAGTCTTCAAATCATCACCCGGAGTAGGCCCCAAATCGCGCAGCAGCAGAATTGGTGAGAGTCCAACTAAACCAATGGAGAGACCGAGTGATCGCTTGATCAGTGAGCGACGACCTAAACCTGCCGATGCGGCGCCTTCTTTAGCGGTCTTAACAAATTCTTCACGATCGGAATCGGAGGATCTAAATTCGTGTCGATGTGCAATCACTTCATGATCTGGCATCAAGGTCTTTGCCCAATGCACAGCACCGAGTCCAATGAAGAGCAGTGAGAACGCTAGACCAAGCCCAAGAAATAACTGGTGTGCATTATGATCGCCAAAAAGTGGGATAAATAGAAAAGTATCGGTTGGGATAAAAAAATACGAGTAAATAAATAGCACCGTACTCGCAGCTGATAAGAGAAAGAGAATCGCTACCTGACGTTCGGCTCGGTCAGCCGCCTTGGGATCAATATCGGTCTGGCGCAACTTATGTTCTGGAAGACCTGGATCTTGGATCGCTTCAATTTCGCTACTCATTTTTTATTCCTATCTTGATTTCGCCGTGAGCCAGACAGCGATTCCGACAAGAAGACCCAGACCAAGAGTCCAGACAAGTAGACCTTCAGTTACTGGACCGACTCGACCGAGAGCTAAACCGCCGAGCTGAGGTTCGTTTTCAGCAGACTTAATCCACTTGATCACAGAAAGTTTTTCTTCTGGCGTTAAAGTTTTATCAGAAAAAACTGGCATAGCTTGTGGGCCAGTAATCATGGCTTCATAGATATGAACTGGCTCCACACCCATTACTGAAGGCGCATACTTACCTTGAGTCAGTGCGCCACCTTGTCCAGCGAAGTTATGGCACATCGCACAGTTGGTACGAAAGAGTTCGCCACCTTCAGCAATAGAACCATCACGTTCGTAGTTCAAAAGTTCATCTCCTGGAATAGCTGGGCCAGGGGCTAGCGATGAAACATAGGCGGCCAGTGCAGTGACTTCTTCTGGGGTATAAACGGGTGCTTTTCTCATCGCCTGTTGGCTCATATCAGCCATCGGCATACGACCAGTAGAAACTTGAAAATCTACTGAAGCGGCGCCAACACCAATCAACGATGGCGCAACCTGTCCACCTTCAGCATTAAGTCCATGACACGAGGAACATCCGCGTAAGAAAATTGATTGACCCTCTTGGATCAGGACAGTTCTTTCTTCTGCGGTCATCGTCACTGCAGTTGTTGCTCCAGCGACTTGGAAGGTAGTGCCAATTCCTAGCAGAGCAAAGATGAGGATAAGAGGTGCAACTCCTCGGTGTCTGCGATAACGCGAAAGATGCTTCATTATTTTCCAATCTACTTAATGAGATAGACCGCAGAGAAAAGTGCGATCCATACAACATCGACGAAGTGCCAGTAGTAAGAGACAACAATCGTTGTTGTCGCCTGCTGATGTGTAAATCTGCGTGCCTTTGAAACGCGAATAATTACGATTAAGAATGCGATCAGTCCACCCGTTACGTGCAAGCCGTGGAAACCGGTAGCTAAGTAGAAAACCGAACCGTAAGCATTGGAAGATAAAGTTAGGCCTTCATGGATAAGTTCTGCATATTCATAAACTTGACCCGCTATAAAGAAAGCGCCCATGAGAAATGTCAGCGCGAACCATTCACGCATACCCCATCGGCTGATTTGAAAGAGTGAACCTTCGCGCTTGTTCTGCATACGTTCTGCGGCGAAGACGCCAAACTGACAAGTCACGGAAGAGAGAACCAGAACAGTTGTATTGATCGCTGCAAAAGGAATATTGAGAAGCTCAGTTGATTCCAACCAGATGGCCGGACCTTGCACCGCGCGGGTCGTGAAGTACATCGCGAAGAGAGCGGCAAAGAACATCAACTCACTGGATAGCCAGACGATTGTTCCAACTGCGACAACGTTGGGCTTTGAGATTTGATGGGATGTTGTAGTGCTGCTCATGAGGCTAATTATTCCCGAAAAGAGTCCGCTACGCCTCTTCCATTGCCGGAAATACCTACTTATTTACCCCACTTTGAGGTGAAACGGATCACCATATTTTTCCAGCCGGCGAGGTCAATTTGGGAAGGTAGAGTTCTCTTATGTCATCGCTATCTCAGAATCCATCTCAGCATCCACCCACCATCGTGGTTTACTCAGATGACATGAGTGTGCGAGCCCAGATCGCCTCTGCTCTAGGAACTCGGATAGCACCAGAGTTTGCGCCACACGTCATCAAAGAGTTTGCGACAGCCCCAGCACTTCGTCTTTTTGTAGATGGCCGCGCCAAAACTGATGAACTTGGAATTGATCTTTTCATCCTCGACGCCGAAGCCGCTCCCGAAGGCGGCCTTGGAGTGGCCAGACAGCTAAAGGATGAAGTATTTAATTCACCGCCAGTGCTGGTAATCACTGCCAGAAAAGAAGATGCTTGGTTGGCTACTTGGTCTCGCGCCGAAGCAAGTGTTCTGCATCCGATAGATCCGTTTACGCTGGCGGCAACTGTGGCTAATCTTCTTCGCGCATCAACTTTGCGCGCTCAGGCTTAGTCGTAATTCGGTTAATCCATGACGTGGAGAGCCTATATCGAAAAATTGGGCAATGGTTTGGACTTAGAGGCCGCGCAAATCTCAGAAGTGATGGGCGAAATATTGGAGGGCCGAGCTGATACAAAGGATATAAAAGAGTTTTTACTCGCCTTGAAAGCAAAAGGGGAGAGCGCTGAGGAAGTAAGTGCACTTGTTGATCAGATGTTTGGTCATAGCGCAGCAATCGAAATTAGTGTCCGTGCAGTCGATACCGTTGGTACCGGGGGAGATGGTGCGCACACAATTAACATCTCTACTACTGCGGCCATCATTGCGGCATCGGCCGGAGCGGTAGTTGTAAAACATGGAAATCGCGCTGCATCATCTAAATCAGGATCGGGTGATTTGTTGGAAGCCCTCGGTGTAGCGATTTCACTGCAAGGCGATGCGGTCGAAAAGACGGTTGCCAAACTCGGAATCGGTTTTTGTTTTGCACCAATTTTTCATCCAGCGATGAGATTTGCCGCACCTGCACGGAAAGAACTCGGAGTTCCAACGGTCTTTAATATATTGGGGCCACTAGCAAACCCAGCCAAGCCACAGGCGGCGGCCATTGGCGTGGCCGATGACAGAATGCATTTGGTAATGGCTCAAGTATTAGCAAATAGAGGCGTAGATGGGTTTGTTTTTCGTGGTGATGATGGACTCGATGAAATTACTCTCTCCACATCAACATCGGTACTCACAATTGGAAATGGCGAAATCACTAGCGACCGAATCGAGCCGGGCGACTTTGGATTAAAGCGCGCTCCTGTGACCGATTTGATCGGAGGAGATGCAATTGAAAATGCGCGAATTACTCGAGCTATCTTTGCTGGTGAATCAGGAGCCCCTCGTGATGCGGTATTGCTTAATGCTGCTGCTGCAATTGCGGCATATGACGGGAACCTCACGCAATCAATTCAGGAGCGAATTGCAGCCGCTCTGATACGTGCTACTGAAGCGGTTGACTCTGGCGCAACTTCACGTCTTCTCGATAATTGGATCGAACTTACCCAATCGTTGGCCTCTTAAAATATTTGCTTTGCGGCCCCACCTTGCGAACGTTACTGCTTCGCTCTTTCTTACTTTTAGCACCGAGTAATTTATCGATTGTGCTGATCTCGAAGGTTGCCATTCGCTCGATAATTCCATGAAGTACGTCAACTGTTGCCAGCGCATCGTCGAGAGCTCGGTGGCTGGGGGTTGTTGTGGTTCGGAAATAAGCCGCAAGTGTGCCAAGTTGGTAGTTAGGCACATCATCTTTGGTGAGAACATAGCGAGCAGCCTTTACAGTGTCGAGTACTCGGTAATTTGGCCAGATATATCCGTGCAGATCTGAGGCGGCCTTTAGAAAGGAAAGGTCAAAGGGGGCGTTGTGCGCAACAAAAACAGTTTCGGTTGAGCCGATGAACTCAAACAGAAGGGGGAGTATGCTCTCGATTACTGGTGCGTCACTGAGCATCTCGTCGGTAATCCCAGTCAACTCGGAAATAAAGAACGGCAGCGATGTGCCAGGATTTATAAAAGTTTGAAAGGTCCCAAGAATTTCGCCGGCTCGTACTTTGACGGCACCGATCTCAGTGATGGAGCTACCGGTTTTTGCAGATGCGCCAGAGGTTTCAAGATCTAAAACGACAAAAGTAACCCGAGATAGATCGAAGGCTTCGAAATCTTCGGCCGGTTCAGTCATGTTTGGATAATAAAGCGTGGATGAGACATCGTTTTATTTGCGCTTGAAAATCTTCTTTGCTTTTACCGTCATCTTGTCGGTTTGGGCTTTGATACGTGCATAAACAACTTCAGCCCAGGCAAATTCAGTTGCAAGAATCGCAACCCCGATGACGATAAGTGGAATACCTGGCCCAGGAATGAAGAGGAAGACGATTCCAACTAGCACTAGCGATGTACCTACGAGAGCGACTATTAACCATTGAATAGGGTGAGGGAGATGGGTCCACACTGTCTCAAACTTATGTTTTAAATTCGTGAACATGATCAGATTAGGATATCGCTGAGAACCTTTATTTGACACTCGAAATGGCGTAGTGTCATGGCTATGGAATATAGACGCCTTGGAAGTACCGGAATGTATGTCTCAGAGATTGCCTACGGTAACTGGATCACACACGGTTCACAGGTAGAGCAAGAAGCGGCAATTAAGTGCGTGAAGACTGCACTCGATGTTGGAATCACTACCTTTGATACCGCCGACGTTTATGCCGGTACTCGAGCAGAGACTGTTTTGGGTAAGGCGCTCAAGGGAGTTCGCCGGGAGTCCTACGAACTTTTCACCAAGGTGTATTGGCCCACTGGAACTGGCAAAAATGATCGCGGGTTGTCCCGTAAGCACATCATGGAGTCTGCTCATGCTTCGCTCAAACGTTTGAACGTTGACCACATCGATTTGTATCAGATGCACCGTTTTGACTTTGAAACTCCGCTAGATGAATCATTGCAAGCGTTTGAAGATCTCATTCGTCAAGGAAAAGTTAATTACATCGGCTTCTCCGAATGGAACGCCAGCCAGATCGATTCTGCGCTAAAAATCCAAGATGCCCGAGGGTTCTCGCGATTTGTGTCGAGTCAGCCACAATATTCAGCGCTTTGGCGTGTAATCGAATCCGAAGTTGTCCCACTATCGCGCAAAGAGGGAATTGGTCAGATCGTATGGTCGCCGATTACACAGGGCGTCCTCACTGGTAAGTATCTTCCTGGCGCTAAACCGCCAGCTGGTTCTAGAGCCACCGATAAGAAGAGTGGCGCAGGAATGATTTCGCGCTGGATGAAGGATGAGGTTTTAGCTGCGGTTCAAAAGTTAAAGCCGATTGCGGAATCAGTAGATCTCTCAATGTCACAGCTTGCCATTGCATGGGTACTACAGAACGACAATGTTTCTTCGGCAATTATGGGTGCGACCAAGCCATCACAGGTGAGAGAGAACGTGAAGGCATCGGGTGTGAAACTCGATCAGAGCGTAATGGCGGCCATAGATAAAGCGCTTGGAAAACTTCCAGAGATGGATCCTAAGCAAAATATAAGTCCAAACCCACGCACTTAGAAAGTTATATCGATGTCCATTAACTCTTTTTTTGATCGAAGCGCCTTGTCCTATGAGTTACCTGATTTTGCCTCCATAAAAGAGGAGCATTATCTAGCAGCCTTTTACGAGGGTACGCGGGTGCAACTTGAAGAAGTAGCAGAGATCATCAGATCTGGGGAAGCAACGTTTGATAACACAATTGTTGAGTTAGAGAAGAGCGGGCAGATCTTAAGTCGTATGCTTCTCGTTTTCTACAATAAGTCTGCAAGTGACACAAATGACCGAATCGATGCGATTGAAGAGGAGATTGCACCGAAGCTTTCTGCGCACCAAGATGCAATTAAGTTGAATCCAGAGCTCTTTTTCCGAATCAAAACACTTCACGACAACGTATCAACTTTGAATCTAGAGCCGGCCGACGCTTGGTTACTCGATCGCTACTATCGAGATTTCGTATATGCCGGTGCTGCACTGACCAGCGAACAACGTTCGGCCCTGTCAAAAATTAATGAACGACTCTCGTTTCTTGAGACTCAATTTTCAAAAAATCTGCTGACAGATACCAATGAGAGCGCGATAGCTTTTGATTCGGCAGGTGAGCTTCTTGGGTTAAGCGAAGGCGAGATCAAGGCCGCCGCTGATGCCGCCACAGCCAGAGGGCTCGAGGGTAAGTATTTAATAGCGATGGTTAATTTCAGTGGCAACCCACTACTTGGTCGCCTTGACAATCGGACTTCGCGAGAGAAGATCATGAGGGCATCTCTTGTTCGCGGAAATCGTGATAACGATTTAGATACCAAAGTGATTATCACGCAGATGGCTTCCCTGCGCGCTGATCGTGCAGAAATATTTGGTAAGAAATCCCATGCTGATTACATTATCTCCGAGCAAACAGCAGGCAGCGTGGAAAATGTTCATTCGATGCTTCGCACGATCGCTCCCGCAGCGGTCCGCAACGCCCGTATCGAGGGTTCTGATATCCAGAAAATGATCGACTCAGCAGGGGAGAGTTTTTCGCTAGCTAGTTGGGATTGGGATATCTATACCGAAAAAGTGCGACTCGATAAATACAACATCGATACCGCTGCGATGCGACCATACTTTGAGTTAAAACGGGTTCTCTTCGATGGTGTTTTCTTTGCTGCTACGAAGCTCTTTGGAATCACTTTTAAGGAACGTCCCGATCTGGTTACATACCATCCAGAGGCTCATGCCTTCGAAGTCTTTAACGAGGATGGCAGTGCGTTGGGTCTATTTATTGGTGACTTCTACACTCGCGATTCGAAGCGAGGCGGCGCATGGATGAACAACTTGGTAGATCAGAATTTCCTCTTTGGTCAGCGTCCAGTTGTAGTTAATAATCTAAATATTCCAAAACCATCCAAGGGTGAAGCTACGCTGCTTACTTACGATGAAATTGTGACCCTCTTTCACGAATTCGGTCATGCTCTGCACGGTCTACTTTCCAGCGTTAAGTATCCTCGAGTCTCAGGCACAAGTGTCCAACGCGATTTCGTGGAGTTCCCATCTCAGGTAAATGAAATGTGGATTTTGTGGCCGGAGGTTGTTGCAAATTATGCAAAGCATTATCAAACCGGTGAAGTGTTACCGCAGGAGATTATTGATCGTTTACAAGAAGCGTCAACATTTAACGAAGGTCACGCAACTACGAGTTATCTTGCCGCTGCAATTTTAGATCTTGCTTGGCACTCGCTCCCGGTTGGCAAAGAGGTAGAGGATGTTGAGGCATTTGAAGCCGCCGCAATAAAAGATTACGGACTGGATTACGACGCAGTTCCAACTCGCTACCGCAGTACTTATTTCTCACATATTTTCGGTGGCGGATATTCAGCTGGTTATTACGGATACATCTGGAGCGAAGTTCTCGACGCCGAATCAGTGGATTGGTTTAAAGATAACGGCGGCCTCACTCGTAAAAATGGAGACCACTTCCGAAGCGAGTTACTCAGCCGTGGCGGATCAATTGATTCAATGCAGATGTTTAAGAACTTTCGTGGTCGGGAAGCGACAATCACACCGCTACTTAAGCGACGTGGCCTGCTTTAAGGTGCTCAAGGAGGCCACCGACAGATTGCTCAATCATCTCCAATACAGATTGATAAGCGGCCTCTGATTGGTTGTATGGATCTGGTATCTCAAGCTTTACAAAGTCAGCAGATTCAGGATCGATTGCTCGCAGTTCAGGATCAAAAGAACGAAGATAAAAAACCTTTTCTCTGTCTTGCTGGCTCGTAGCAAGGTCTAACACGTTCGCTCGGTTACTCGAATCCATAACAAGGATGTAGTCATGTGTGAAGTAATCATTGGGGCGAAATTGTGAAGCCGTATGCTGGTGTGAATATCCAGCCTTCTCCCACACGAGTCGTGAAGTTGGATGCGCACCTTCTCCGATGTGCCACGGCCCGGTACCTGAACTTGTCACAATGAGATCAATCGCTGCAAGCTCTTGCTTTCGATTTGATAGAACCGCAGCCGCCATAGGAGATCTACAAATATTTCCCAAGCAGACCATCGCAACTGTGATTGTCTTCATAGTCTGATCCTAATCTCACGGCGGGCGCGAGCGATGATTCCTCATTTCAACGACTGTGCGCCTTATGATTTAGCCATGGAAATAGTGGTCATCCTTCTCCTTAGCGCACTGATAATTCTCTCTGGATATCAGATCAGGAGTTTGCGGGCAGTTCATCGCCGGCTTGGGAAAAATGCGGATCGGGTCTCGAAAGAACTTAAGGGACAAACTCAAGTTATCAAAAGTGATCTGGCAGATATGTATCGTCAGATCGAAGCGATCGAACAACTTCTACCGAGACTTAAACTCACCGCTCCTATCCCGCCATCTCGTGGGTGGGCAGCATCACCAGATTTCCTTCTGACTCTCTCCCAGATTGCAAAAATAAATCGGCCAAAACTCACCGTCGAACTTGGTTCTGGTGTCTCTACACTGGTGCTGGCAAAGTCTGGTGCAAAGAAAATTATTAGTTTTGATCACACCATTGAATTCGGTGAGCAGACACGAAAGATGCTTACTGCGCACGGCGTCCGAGGCGTCGATGTGCGTATCGAGGAGTTAGAGAGTTATCCATCGGGATATCGCTGGTATTCCAAGAAAAGCCTCAAGGGTTTAGCAAAGATTGATTTACTTGTAATAGACGGCCCACCGAGCTCCACCAATCCTGATGCTCGTTACCCTGCCATTGAGCATCTGCTCTCACTACTTTCACCGCAGGCGACAATCGTTCTCGATGATGTTGATCGTCCAGAAGAACGCAAACTTGCTGAATCTTTTTTAAGCGCTCTACCCGGTCACACTTTGACAATTCTCGCTCATGAAAAAGGCACGGCAGTCATTTCACCCACGAAGTAATAATTAGGAACGAGTAGTTAAGCCACAATATGAATATCTTTGATGCCAATTCGATAGTTGCGAACCTCGGCTTACTTGGCGTCCTTGCAATGATTTTTGCTGAGACGGGGCTACTCGTTGGGCTGGTATTGCCAGGTGGAGATACGCTCCTATTTTTAGCTGGTCTTGCTGCCTCCAGTGCTGGCGTTGCCATATTGGGCAGTGCACAATTATCAGCGCCACTTCTTTTCTTACTAGCTCCAGTGATGGCAATTATTGGTGGGGAAGTTGGTTATTGGTCTGGACATAAATATGGTGCCAAGTTCTTCAATCGACCGGAGGGGCGAGTATTCAATAAGGCAAATGTTGCTGCCACCGAGAAGTGGTTACGCAGATACGGTCCGGGAAAAGCGTTAATCCTTGGGCGTTTTGTGCCGTTGGTTCGCACTCTGATTAACCCAACATGCGGAATTATCGGATTGAGTAGACGTCAATTTAGTTTCTGGAACGCGGTGAGTGGAGTCATTTGGACTCAATCGCTCATGGGGGTTGGATTTTTACTAGGCGATGCTCTACAACTCTCAGCTAAGAAGTATCTACTTCCATTGGTGGTTTTGATTGTAGGTATGAGTTTAATCCCTGTGGCAATCGAGATTCTGAAAGAGCGAAATTCTAAAAATCGTAGAGAGCCAACGTAAGCGCGAGCGTAAACATCACCAAAGCGATGACGGTATCGAGAATCTTCCAGAACTTCGCCGCTGTCATAAAGCGTGAGGCAAATCGCGAAGCAAAACCAATAAACGAGAACCAAGCGATACTCGCAACCATTGCCCCAGTAGCAAAGAACCATTTATCTGAAGCCCACTGGTTTGCCAACGACCCTAAGAGAATTACTGTGTCGAGATAGACGTGAGGATTGAGAAAGGTGAATCCGAGAGCAGCGATAAGAACGTTCTTTTTCGAAACTTCTGCTTTGTCGGCGATTGTTAAGGACTGACTTTTTAGCGCATTTGCCAGACTTTTAAAGCCAAACCATGAAAGATAGAGAACGCCGAACCAACGAATGATTTCAAGCAGCGTTGGGAAGGACTTGATGAGTTGACCGAGCCCGGCCGTACCAGCTGCAATAAGCATGGCGTCCGAAAGCGCACAGATGAAGACAACAAACAAGACATGTTTTCGGGTGAGACCTTGTCGAATGACAAAGGCATTTTGGGCACCGATGGCGACGATGAGAGCAAGCCCTGAAATCAGACCCGGGATGAAAGCAATCATGCGCCAAACTCTAGCAACAGTGGACGATACTGGGATCGAACCAGTGACCCCCACAATGTCAATGTGGTGCTCTACCGCTGAGCCAATCGTCCGTACGGTGTAAAACTTTTATCGGGTCGATATTAGATTGTTTGAAAAGTATAGCGGAGTTGATTATTGCTGTGAATTCTTGGATTAAACCCGACCGAAATCATCCTCAAGTCGCTCGATATCGTCTTCACCAAAATAGGTTCCAGTCTGCACTTCGTTAAATATAAGTTCCATGGTTCCAATATTTTCAATTCGGTGAGCGAGGCCTACCTCGATATCAATTGAGTCCCCAGCGCCCATTTCGAAGGAAGCTCCATCGAGAGTGATCTTTGCATCTCCCGCGACGATGAACCAGTGTTCTGCACGCCTGGCATGACGTTGGTAGGAAAGACGCTTACCTGGCAACACAATCACTATTTTGACTTGGTAAGTGTCGGTAGTTGAGAGAACTTCGTAGCGACCCCAAGGACGTTCTGATTGTGAATCAGTCATGCGATTGCCCCTTCGTTTAACGCTTTCAATTACTCAGATGTATATCTTCGTGGAGGTGGAAACGGGATTTGAACCCGTGTAGAGGGATTTGCAGTCCCTTGCCTCGCCTCTCGGCCATTCCACCACGAAATTTCGGGATTTCCGATTGCTCGTAGTCCTTCTTCATTAGATAAAAAACGCCGTTTGATATTCTCAAACGACGCTCTATCCGAGCGGACGACGGGGTTCGAACCCGCGACCTGAACCTTGGCAAGGTTCCGCGCTACCAGCTGCGCTACGTCCGCATGATCTGCGGGGTCAAATCTAGCGCAGAGAGAGCCGATGCGCCAAAGCGTAAGAATTCTGCGTAGCCTGTGACCATGTTCGGGCGCGATTACCAATTCTGGATGGGCAATCGCCATGCAACGAAGATGTTGACGTACAGCAATGATCCAGCCGTATTAGAGGACGGAGGATTTTGGGCAGTCCTTGTGACCTTTGAAGGTCAACGTCATTTCGCAAAATTTAAAACGGTTACCGAGAGCGCCTTTCCAGAAAGTAATTGGGATGTACTTGATCGACCGTGGAGTAGTTCACTGCCTGAGCTCGATTACATGTCTTATGTCCATGCAATTAGAGAAGAGATTGGGTTAGGTTCGGTCTATCAAGTCAATGCCTGTCGAGAGCTTCGACACCTCATCGATACAAAACAAAACAAACTTGCTGGCCTTTTTTCACGGATTCTCTATGCCAATCCAGCTCCTTTTGCCAGTTATATGAAAATTCCTGGATTTGAAATTGCTAGCGCTTCACCGGAGAGATTTCTGAGTAGAAGTGGTGGTCAAATAATTACCTCGCCAATCAAAGGCACTATTCGTTGGAATGAAGATGACTTTGGCGAAAAAGATGAAGCCGAGAATTTAATGATTGTAGATTTGATGAGAAATGATCTGAGTCAGATTGCAAAAGATGGCACCGTGGAAGTCAGTGATCTTTTTCGGCGCGAGAAACACCCTGGGCTGACGCATTTAGTTTCGGATGTACAGGCCAAGCTTCGCGATGGGATTACCTGGGCTCAGATTCTTGATGCAACAACCCCACCCGGATCTGTAAGTGGTGCACCAAAGAGTTCGGCTTTATCTATTATTTCAAAACACGAACCGAACCCTCGAGGTCCTTACTGCGGTGCAATCGGTTGGATCCAGGGCGATCGCTGCGAACTATCGGTTGCAATACGAACATTTTGGAACACCGGCGATGAATGGTTGCGCTATGGGACAGGCGCTGGGATTACTTGGGGGAGTGATCCAGCGATGGAATGGGAAGAGACGCAGTTGAAGGCGCGCAACCTCATTTCGATTGCTGGTGGCAAGTTATGAAAGTTTGGCATAACGGATCTATGGTCGATCCGAGTGAGTCACTGATTGGCAAAGATGGTTGGTCGATTGGTGTCGGAATATTCGAAACTATTCGCACCGAAAACGGCAGGCCACAGTTCCTAACCAGACATATGCGACGAGCACTTTCTGGGGCACGGACCTTAGGCTTTTCGTTGCCAGCTGAAGAAGATGTTGCGAGTGCGATCGATATGTTGATCGAAAACCAGCCTCATGTGTTCGGTCGGTTACGGCTCTCTTTCTCTGATGGTTCTTTTCTGGCGACGCACGACGAGTACATCGATGATCGGCGTGATTTAGCGGTGGCAACGTTTCGCACCGGAATTATTAGAGAATCTCCAGTGTTGAAAAAGTTTCCGTACACACAGAATCTAGAACTGCTAACAAAAGCAAAGGCACAAGGGGTGGATGAGTTTTTGATTATTGATGGCGCTGGTCGATTCACCGAAGGGGCTGTTTCAAATTACGCATTTCGAATCACAGGGCAATGGGTAACTGCTCCGATTTCTCAGGGAATCTTGGCAGGGGTTATTCGCGCAATTGCGGTTGAACAATGTGGTGTGGCGGTCCGAGAAGTTCTCGATCTAGAAGTTGATCAGATTGAGGCGGCGGTAGCCATGAGTTCATTGAAGATTGCGAATGTAATTGAAAGTATTGACGGCCGGCCATTAGCAATTGGTGAGGATGATCGCGTGATTTGCCACAAATTGCATCAGATTGCGTCTAGCCATTAGGTAGGCTGTCCCCATGGCTTTGATTTCGATTTCTGTTGATGGTGCAGTGCGTTCGGTAGAAGACGACCAACGCCCTACTCACCTCTTCGCAGATGAGAAGACAATTGTGGTCTGTCGCATTAATGGTGAACTTAAAGATCTTTGGAGTCCGCTAGCCGACGGCGATGTCGTTGAGGCAGTTGCGATCGATTCACCAGATGGCCTCAATGTTTTAAGACACTCAACTGCACACGTAATGGCGCAGGCAGTTCAGCAAGTGTTCCCGAAGACTGCGCTGGGAATCGGTCCGCCGATTCGTGATGGTTTTTATTATGATTTTGATCCAGCCAATCCATTCACCCCGAGTGATCTCGAGCAGATCGAATCGGCAATGCGTAAGATCGTGAAAGAGGGACAACGCTTCCGTAGGCGAGTAACAACGGAAAGTGACGCACTTTCCGAACTTGCCCACGAACCATATAAATGCGAATTGATCGGAATTAAATCTGGCGGAAATGATGAAACGAGTGTTGAAGTCGGTGGCGCGGAACTTACGATCTATGACAATTTAGGTCGCGATGGCGAGCCAGTGTGGTCTGATCTTTGTCGCGGGCCGCACCTTCCATCAACAAAGCAGATCCCGGCATTTAAATTGATGAGAAGTGCTGGTGCTTATTGGCGCGGCTCGGAGAAGAATCCGATGCTGCAGCGCATTTACGGAACGGCTTGGCCTTCGCAAGATGAGCTCAACGGATATCTCGAGTTATTGGCAGAGGCTGAGAAGCGTGACCATCGCCGGTTGGGACAAGAGTTAGATCTCTTCTCGTTCCCAGAAGAGATCGGTTCCGGTCTTGCCGTTTTTCATCCGAAGGGTGGAATCGTTCGACGCGCGATGGAAGATTATTCGCGCAAGCGTCACGAAGATGAAGGATATGAATTCGTCTACTCACCTCATTTAACTAAAGCTGCACTCTTTGAAACATCAGGTCACCTCGAATGGTATGCAGAAAGTATGTATCCGCCGATGATTCTTGATGAAGAACATCATGCTGATGGAACGATTAAACGCGCGGGGCAGCGGTACTACATGAAGCCAATGAATTGTCCTTTTCACAATTTGATTTATCGCTCACGTGGTCGCTCTTATCGCGAATTACCTTTGCGCCTCTTTGAATTCGGAACAGTCTACCGATATGAAAAATCTGGTGTTTTGCATGGAATCACTCGTGCACGAGGATTTACTCAAGATGATGCGCATATCTATTGCACCAAAGAGCAGATGCCAGGGGAGTTGGACTCGCTGCTGACATTCGTTTTGAATTTACTCCGTGACTACGGTCTAGAAGATTTCTACCTAGAACTCTCCACTCGCAACCCCGCGAAGTCGGTCGGTTCGGATGAAGATTGGACGCAGGCAACAGATGCACTGCGACAAGCGGCGTTGGCGCAGAATCTTGAATTAGTTTTAGATGAAGAGGGTGCCGCGTTCTACGGTCCGAAAATTTCAGTTCAGGCAAAAGATGCGATTGGTCGCACCTGGCAGATGTCCACGATTCAAGTCGACTTCCAACTACCTCAGCGATTTGAACTTGAGTACGCGGCTTCAGATGGAACGAGAGCGCGTCCAGTAATGATTCACCGAGCGCTCTTTGGTTCGATTGAGCGATTCTTTGGCGTACTTACCGAGCATTATGCAGGCGCTTTCCCACCATGGCTTGCACCTGTTCAAGTTATGGCAATTCCGGTTGCTGATATCTACGCTGATTATTTGGCCGATGTAGTGAAGGAGCTTAAGGCTGCGGGGATTCGCGCTGAGCTAGATGCTTCTGATGATCGAATGCAGAAGAAAGTGCGTAACGCACAGATGCAAAAGATTCCATACATGATTATTGCTGGCGAGGAAGATCAGGTCGCAGGAGCGGTTTCATTTAGATATCGCAATGGCGAACAAAAAAACGGTATTCCACTTGCGCAGGCGATTGCGGAGATTCGCGACACCGTCGCCGCCCGCACTCAGGTTTAGATATCAGCTATGAGTTATATCGACTCCACTGGAATGCCAGATGCGTGGGCGCGGTTGTGGGCACCGCATCGCTTAGATTACTTACGTGGTGAGAATCGGCCACTGGTCGGCAACGATGCGACATGTCCTTTCTGCGAGATTCCCGCCATGAGCGATGAAGATGGCTTGATTGTTCACCGTGGAGTCAGCGCGTATGTCGTGATGAATCTTTATCCTTACAATCCAGGTCACCTACTTATTTGCGCGCATCGCCATGTAGCAGATCTGACTGATCTCAGAGATGACGAGCGAGTAGAGATATTCGAACTCACTGCTCATGCAATGCGTACCATTAGAAAAGTTTCAAATCCAGAAGGGTTTAATCTTGGAATGAATCAAGGTGCAATCTCTGGCGCTGGGGTTGCAGCACATATTCATCAACATATTGTTCCGCGATGGTCGGGAGATGCAAACTTTATGCCGATCATTGGGAAGACTAAGGTGTTGCCACAACTACTTACTCAGACGCGGCTTGAGATAGCGACGGCGTGGTAGCTACTTATTTAAAAGTGAGAGATATTCATCAACAATATCAAGACCGATTCCAAGATCTAAATTAATAGGTATCGCTGGAAAGAGCAGGCCTGCGCTAAATGCTCCTTCACCGATTGCATCAACTGCCTCCAGATATTCAGCCCGGAACTCAGCGACTAACTCCTTATGCTCCGGATCGCTTTCATTGAGCACAACTACGTCGCCTTGGTAGTTCCGCACAGTCAGATCAGTGAGATTGATCAAAGCAACCGGAGCACCATCATCTCCGTGCAGTACCAGGAATGGTGTAACCAACTGATCAAGAACTCGATTTGCGAGGAGTACTGCATCGTCAAAATCTAGATCGCTCCCGGGTAGAGCCAGTGCAACGAAAATTCTTGGGGTCAAAAAATCATTGAAACTTTCCCAATGCGCAATTGTCTCTTGATCAATTCCCGCTGCTGGATTGACTGCAAAAATGGCACAATCCACCCGAGCGAGATCGGATGGATTTATTTCAACGTGGATACCGCGAGATTCGAGCGCCTTCGCAAGCGAAACGGGGGTAGCGCTGACATGCCCATATAGTGCAATTTTCACAGGCTCAGATGTGGAGATTGTCATGGGTTAAAGCCTACGATGTGCACGATGATTAGCGCACGTTTAAAGCCTCAGGTCACCCGTTTAATTACACCGGTGGTCACTCTCGCTATTCGACTTGGTATTACCGCAAATGGTGTCACCGTTGTTGGCGCAATTGGAACTATCGCATCTGCGCTCTTTTTCTATCCACGAGGCGATCTTTTTCTTGGAACTCTAGTGGTCTCATTTTTTGCACTGAGTGATCTCTTTGATGGCGCGATTGCTCGGAGAAGCAATGGGATCGGAACCACCTGGGGTGGCTTTTTGGATTCGACGATAGATCGTGCGACGGATGCGGCAATCTTGGTTGGGGTGTTGATTTATATTGTTGATATCGATGATCTATCTGCGATCTTGATACTCATCTCTTTAATCACTGGAACCTTAATTCCTTACATCCGAGCAAAGGCTGAAAGCTTGTCGATTGAATGTAGCGTGGGGATTGCAGAGCGAACCGAGCGTGTTGTGATCGCTCTCACCGCAATCGGGCTCTATGGACTTGGTATCGATTTTGCTTTGATAGTCGGCTTCGGATTACTCTCAATTTTTGGAGTCATCACTGTATTTCAGCGGATGTTCACCGTTTATTCCGCGCTCAAGAGGGTGTGATTGGTGAAAGATTTCTTCACAGCAAGAGTTTATTTCTTAGGGTGGTCGTTGATTCGAAAATTGCCAGAGGCAATGGCAACCAATCTATTCGTGGCAATGGGTGGGCGGATGTTTGCCCGCAATGGAAAGAGTGTGCAACGACTTCGTTCAAATCTGGGGCGAGTCTTTCCAAAAAAGAGTGCAAGTGAGCTCGATCAACTTACTCATCTCGGTGTCCTCTCATATATGAGGTATTGGCGTGAGACGTTTCGCTCACCAGATTGGGATCGGGTTCGGATTAGATCGAGCGTTACAGTTGAAAATGAACACTTGATCATGGATCGAGTGAGAGCTGGTGAAGCAGTAGTTGTCACCCTTCCTCATGCTGGGAATTGGGATCATGCTGGTTCGTATTTTTGTACTCAAGGCGCGCAACTCGTTACTGTCGCCGAGATCTTGAAGCCGCGCGAACTCTTTGAACGCTTCTTGAAATATCGTGAGGCGATTGGAATGGAAGTGTTACCACTGGACTCGCGCGCCTTTCCAACTCTAATTAATCGTGCGCGGGCGGGGAAGTTGATTGCACTGGTTGCCGATCGAGATCTTTCGAGTAGTGGGATAGAAGTTACATTCTTTGATGGTGTTGCCCGTATGCCGGCCGGCCCATCCATAGTCGCGATTCGTACTCAGTCACCATTGGTGAGCGCTTTTGTCTCGTATACAGAAAAAGGTATTCACGTTCAGTTGGAAGAGATTCTGATTCCAAAGCAAGGTGATGAAGAATCACGAGTCCGAGCATCGGTGCAGTTGTGTGCCGATAGTTTTGCCCGTGGAATACGAGAACACCCAGAAGATTGGCATATGTTGCAACGCATCTGGGTTGATCGAGATTTTGTGGAGCGCAGATGAAAAAGTTGAGAATTGGTTTGGTCTGTCCTTACAGTTGGGATACACCTGGCGGGGTCCAAAACCATGTGCGCGATCTAGCAGAGTTCTTTATCGCTCAAGGTCACTTTGTTTCAGTTCTTGCACCAACTACAGATGAGTTTGATCCTCCTGATTATCTAGTCAATGCTGGTAAACCGATTGCGATCCCATTTAATGGCGCGGTCGCTCGACTTCTTTTTAATCCGGCAGCCTTTGCTCGAGTGCGTAATTGGATTACCGATAATAATTTCGACATCCTGCATTTACACGAACCAGCGGTACCGTCGATTTCTCTCTTAGCGCTATGGGCAAGCGAGGGTCCGATCGTTGGAACATTTCATGCGCAAGCAAAGAAAGGCGCAACCACTCGGGTAATTGCATCAATTGTTGAACCAGCGATAGCCCGTCTTTCCGAAAAAATTGTGGTGAGCCAGGCGGCATACGACACACTCCAAGAACATATGGATACCACTGCATTTGTAATCCCAAATGGTGTATTTGCAGATCGTTATCGTGACGGGCAAATTGAGCAGAAATGGTCGGGTCCGACACTGGGATTTATTGGGCGCTTTGAAGAACCTCGAAAAGGTTTAGAAGTTTTGATTGATGCCATTCCAATAATCTCTCGCTTCGTTCCAGATGTTCGAGTTCTCATAGCCGGACCCGGTGATCCATCTGAGATTTCTGAAGATATAAAGTCGGAGTTACGAAATCGTTTTCAATTTCTAGGGCGAATCTCTGAAGACGAAAAGGCAAATTTCTTAAAGTCCATTGCTTTATATATTGCGCCTAACACTGGTGGTGAATCTTTTGGGATAATTCTCGCCGAAGCGATGGCAGGGGGAGCAGCTGTTGTTGCCAGTGATATCCCGGCCTTCAGCGATCTGTTAGGTTACGGAGAGTATGGCGCGCTCTTTGAATCAGAAGATGCACAATCATTGGCCATGGTGGTGATAGATCTGCTTAGAGATGATGAGAAGAGACGAGCATTAGCGATCGCTGGCAGAGATTATTCTCAGCGTTTTGATTGGTCGATTGTGGCTGATCAAATTTATGACATTTATTTGAAGGCACTCGCTACTGGAGAGCCCCTGCGAGTGACGGCAGAATCCCGGGCCTGGGATTGGCTCCTGATTCGAGATGGCGAGTAATGAAGAAAATTGGGAAAGCATTCTTCGCCATCGCGGCGTTATCTGTAGTAGTAATCGCATTTATACCTGGTTCCAAAGATGTGATTTTGCAAGTCATCGAGGATGAACTTATCTACAACTCACTTTCAGGCCGGGAAGGTACAGAAGGTCCGGTATTAGTGGTGAAGATCGACGATACAACATCAGCGCGTCCGCAAATCGGACTCGACCAGGCCGATGTCATTTACATTGAACAAGTTGAAGGTGGACTTACAAGACTTGCCGCGATCTTTTCCACAAAAATTCCTACACTGATCGGACCAGTGAGAAGTGCGCGAATTTCTGATATCGATATTTTGGCGCAATATGGACGGGTTGTATTTGCGTATAGCGGAGCGCAGTCGAAAATGTATCCAGTTATCTTGGCCGCAAATCTAAATGATTATGGAGCCCAGCGACAATCTCCAACCATCTACACCCGAGATCCATTACGACGAGGTCCGACAGATATGGTTTTGCGAGCAGACCTTCTGATGGAAAAAGTGGTGGCCGACGGTCGCGAGATTGCGACATCCACATCGGTCGGTTGGACCTTTAGCGACGATATCGAAACCGGTACCGCTCTTTCATCGGCGAAGGTTTCATGGCCAGCAGCTGAGTATGAAGTTCGTTGGTCTTCGGCCCAGAGACGTTGGCTAATTTTTAATGACGGAATAGCAAATATGTCGGCATCCGGAATCCAGCATGGCGCTTCGACCTTTGTCATCCAGTTGGTAAAAATCGTCCCGTCTATTTATGGCGATAAATTTGGTGGAGTGACCCCACTTTCGGAGACGGTGGGAACAGGTGTGGGCTACATCCTGCGAGATGGCAAATATATTGAGGGCAGGTGGTCACGGCCAGATTTACTTTCCGGCACGAGTTGGAGTGATCTATCGGGGGAAGAGATCACTTTTGCGCGGGGACAGGTGTGGATTGCTCTCACCGAGAAGAATCCGCAATTAACGCTAGAATTCATACCCTGAGATTCGTTTAAATAAGGAGCCTAGAAATGTCACAAGAGACCGGAACCGCACGCGTTAAGCGCGGAATGGCCGAAATGCTCAAGGGCGGCGTCATCATGGATGTCGTCAACGCAGAGCAAGCAAGAATCGCACAAGATGCTGGCGCCGTTGCGGTGATGGCACTCGAGCGCATTCCCGCTGACATTCGCGCACAAGGTGGTGTTGCGCGCATGTCTGATCCTGATTTGATCGAAGGCATTCGTGCCGTTGTATCGATTCCGGTGATGGCAAAGGTACGTATTGGTCATTTCGTTGAGGCGCAGATTTTGGAGAGCCTTGGTGTTGACTACATCGACGAATCCGAAGTACTCACACCAGCGGATTTTGAAAACCATATTGATAAGTGGAAATTTAAAATTCCTTTCGTTTGCGGTGCAACAAATCTTGGTGAGGCGCTCCGTCGCATCAATGAGGGTGCAGCCATGATTCGCTCAAAGGGCGAGGCCGGCACCGGTGATGTTTCCAATGCAATGACACATATGAGAAAAATTGGCAGTGACATACGTCGCCTCACCTCAATGCGCGAAGATGAACTCTACGTAGCAGCGAAAGAGATGCAGGCACCTTTTGCACTCGTTCAAGAAGTTGCACAGACTGGAAAGCTTCCAGTAGTTCTTTTTACTGCCGGCGGGATTGCAACACCAGCTGATGCTGCTTTGATGATGCAAATGGGTGCCGATGGCGTCTTTATCGGTTCTGGTATTTACAAGTCAGGCGATCCTGCGCAACGCGCTGCTGCCTGTGTGAAGGCCACAACCTTCTACCAAGATGCAAAAATCTTGGCCGATGTTTCTCGTGGTCTGGGCGAAGCAATGGTTGGCATTAACGTTGCCGACATCCCAGCACCTCATCGTCTTGCAGATCGCGGTTGGTAACTCACTTTTTCGTGGGTTCTCTGCCAGTGAGCTAAAGACTTGTGAAGGTTGGAGTTTTAGCACTGCAAGGTGATTTTAGAGAACACCTTGCGGCCGCTGCACAGTGCGGTCACGATCCGATTGAAGTACGTCGCGCTTCTGAATTACTTTCTTGCGACGCGCTGATTTTGCCCGGCGGAGAATCAACAACGATTGCCAAATTAGCAAAAGTATTTGAACTCTTTGCGCCAATACAGAAAGAAATTGCGGGCGGCATGCCGGTTTATGGATCTTGTGCAGGAATGATCTTGCTGGCTGATCGAATTCTTGATGGCGCGCCTGGGCAAGAGACTTTCGGCGGGATTAATATGAGCGTTCGCAGAAATGCATTTGGGCTACAGGTTGATTCCTTCGAAAGTGAATTGAACTTTTTAGGAACTCCACTTCCGGCGATCTTCATCCGTGCGCCTTGGGTGGAGCAGACTGGGGCAGAAGTGATCACGCTCTCGGAGGTTGTTGGCAAAGATGGGCAGTCGCATCCGGTCGCCGTTCGCCAAGGAGCCTTACTGGCAACGTCCTTTCACCCAGAATTAACGTCAGATTTACAGGTACATCGATACTTCTTTGATGAGGTCTGCCAGGCGCGCTAAAGTAGGGCCACTAGATTTGATTGAAATGATTGAGGAGATTCACCATGTCAGGCCATTCCAAGTGGGCAACGACCAAACATAAGAAGGCTGTAATTGATGGTCGTCGTGCAAAGAATTTTGCCAAGCTTATTAAAGCCATTGAAGTTGCTTCCCGAAATGGTGGTCCAGATCTAGAAGGCAACCCAACACTTTTTGATGCAATCGCAAAAGCTAAGAAGAACTCGATGCCAGCTGACAATATTGAGCGCGCCGTGAAGCGTGGCGCTGGCTTGGAATCTGGTGGTGCTGACTGGCAGACCATTATGTATGAAGGCTATGGACCAAATGGTGTTGCGTTGATGATTGAGTGTTTATCCGATAATCGAAATCGCGCTGCCTCCGAAGTGCGGGTAGCAGTCACGCGCAATGGTGGTTCGATGGCAGATCCAGGATCGGTTTCTTATCTCTTCAATCGCAAGGGTGTAATTCTCGTTGCGAAGAAAGATGGATCAACCGAAGAGTCGATTTTAGAGGCGGTTTTAGAAGCTGGCGCAGAAGAAGTAAATGATCTTGGTGAATCTTTCGAAGTTGTCTCTGAAGCCTCCGATTTAGTAAAGGTGCGTACTGCTTTGCAGAGTGCCGGGATTGATTACGATTCAGCAGATTCATTATTTCTACCATCCATGCAAATCGATCTTGACGTCGAAGGTGCGCAGAAGGTTTTCTTACTCATCGATGCAATCGAGGAACTCGACGATGTGCAGAATGTCTATAGTAATTTTGATGTTTCTGATGAGGTCATGGCGAGCCTTTCCTAAGTAATTTTCTGAGGGTCTACCCTTGACGATTATGAGTGCGACTTCAATTCGAGTTCTTGGCGTTGACCCAGGACTCACCCGATGTGGTATCGGTGTCGTTGAAGGAGTTGCCGGGTCTGCGCTGCGATTAATTGATGTCGGAGTCATCGTGACTGCGCCATCACAACCACTTGAAATCCGATTGCTGGAACTTGAAGGGGAATTGATTGAGTGGATTGATAAACATAAACCTGATGTAATCGCGGTCGAGCGAGTGTTTTCGCAACACAATGTGCGAACTGTTATGGGCACAGGTCAGGCAGCTGGCGTTACACTCTTACTTGCAGCCAAGCGTCAGATTCCAGTGATCATGCATACTCCGAGTGAGGTCAAAGCTGCGGTGACTGGAAATGGTCGTGCAAATAAATCACAGGTCGCGCAAATGGTTGTTCGAATTCTGCAACTTGCCGAAGCACCGAAGCCAGTTGATAGCACTGACGCACTTGCACTTGCGATCTGCAACATTTGGCGTGGCCGTGCCTCGAATAATATTGCGGTCGCCCTAGCAAAGGAAAAGGCCCGAATATCGGGCTTGGTTAAACGATGATTGCAATGCTCACTGGAGATGTACGTAGCATTACACCTGAGAAAATCATTCTTGATGTTGGGGGAGTTGGATACTCAATCAACGTCACGCCAGCGACAAGTGCAACACTTCTTTTAGGCTCGACTCTCACAATCCACACCTCGTTAGTGGTCCGTGAAGATTCGATGACACTCTATGGATTTATTGATCTACTTTCACGTGAGACCTTCGAATTAGTTCAGACAGTATCTGGAATCGGTCCTCGGGTAGCGCTTTCTATCTTGGCACACCTCGCGCCAGAGCAACTTGGTCAAGCGATAGCGGCAGAATCCGTTGAGATTATTTCAAGTGTTCCAGGCATCGGTAAGAAAGGCGCCCAACGAATTTTGCTAGAACTTAAGGGCAGGCTCACTTCGACGGGATCATCTTCGTCGCACTCGACATCACATATTGCGCTGTGGCGCGAACAACTTTTGGGTGCACTGACTTCGCTTGGATATTCAGCAAAGGATGCAGATGCAACACTTTCTGTAGTTGCCTTAGATTATGCAGAGCGTGGGATTGATCCGGCCGCGGCAGATCTCTCTGAATTACTTAAGGCTGCGCTATCTGGAGGACGTACTTCATGAGCGATGACCGAGTAGTTAACCCGCGCCCAATAGGTGAGGAATCGACATCTGAGAATGCGCTTCGTCCAAAATCGCTCAATGAATTTATTGGTCAACATCGAGTTCGTGAACAGATAGATGTGCTGCTGACAGCAGCCCGTAATCGTGGTGCTGCCGCAGACCACATATTGTTATCGGGACCTCCTGGTCTTGGCAAAACCACACTTGCCATGATTTTGGCCGCTGAAATGAATACACCGATTCGAATTACGAGTGGTCCAGCGATCACACATGCTGGTGACTTAGCAGCGATTCTCTCTTCACTCGTTGAAGGTGAGATTTTGTTTTTAGATGAGATACATCGCCTGCCAAGACCTGCGGAAGAATTGCTGTACTTAGCGATGGAAGATTTTCGAGTCGATGTCATTGTCGGTAAAGGCCCAGGGGCCACTGCGATTCCATTGCAGCTTCCACACTTCACATTGGTAGGAGCGACTACACGTGCGGGACTATTGCCAAGTCCGCTCCGTGATCGCTTTGGATTTACTGCGCATCTCGATTTCTACGAAGCCTCAGAACTCGAAAGCGTGATCGCTAGAAGTGCAACGCTGCTTGGACTTACGATCGAGAAATTAGCGGTTACTGAAATTGCTGGCCGATCTCGTGGCACACCGCGAATAGCAAACCGACTTCTTCGTCGGGTCCGCGATTTCGCGCAAGTACGTGGCTCATCAGCTTTGACACACACGCACGCCCTCGATGCGCTCGAGATGTACGAGGTTGATGCGCTGGGCCTTGATCGCCTTGATCGTGGAGTCCTACTTGCTCTGATTGAGAGATTTGGTGGCGGCCCGGTTGGGCTCTCAACCTTGGCTATCGCTGTCGGGGAAGAGACCGAGACCGTAGAAGCAGTTGCCGAGCCATTTCTGGTCCGTAATGGTTTTATTGCAAGAACGCCCCGGGGTCGAATTGCTACCCATCTTGGATATGCCCACCTCGGAATCAAACCGCCGGCTGGTATGGCCACCTTGTTTGACGAGAATTCCGAGTAAATTCGCACGGTTTGCCACCCAATGGAAAAGGTGGGAGCACTGCAAGCGGTGGCCTAGACTCTGCTCTTATGTCCACTCCTATTAAACCTGTTAAGACGACAACCCGTCCCGGACGATCACTCTCGATCCTCGCGCTGATCTTGGTCTCGTTGGGTGCGACCGCGTTTATCACCGATGCGACCTCGATTCGCCTCGGCCTAGATCTTCGCGGCGGAACCAGCGTTACTTTGCAACCCCGAGCATCTGCTGCGGGTGAAGCAGTTACGGCGGAGGCGATAAATCAGGCGGTAGAGATTATTCGACAGCGCGTGAACTCACTCGGTGTAGCTGAGAGCGAAGTCTCCGCACAAGGTAGTGGTACCAATCGCCAGATTGTGATCTCTGTACCTGGCGAAAATGGTCGACGAGTAGTTGAACTCGTAGGACAAACGGCTGAATTACGTTTCCGACAAGTCTTAGCAACAAGTTTTGGCATTCCAAATTCTGCCGATACCTCAACGGCTGCGACCCCAGTGGGCGGCGTCTCTGATGCGCTCAATCAAGCGTTTGCGCAGTTAGATTGCAGCAACGCGGCCAGCTTGCAAGGAACTGGAAGTGATGACCCAAATGCACCAATTACAGCGTGTTCGAAAGATGGGTCGACTAAATACATTTTGGCACCAGCTGAAGTTCTTGGTCGCCAAATTTCAGAAGCTTCAGCTGGGCTTGATACCCAAGCCGGTAGCGCATGGACTGTTTCGCTAACATTTGATAACGAAGGTACAAAAGCATTCGGTGCAATCACTGCTCGCGTGACTTCACTGCCAGAACCAAATAATCAAGTCGCTATTGTGCTCGATGGAATTGTTCAATCATCCCCTCGAATTACAGAGGCGATTCCATCAGGAACTGCGCAGATCACTGGTTCATTTACTCAAGTAGAGGCGCAAGATTTAGCGAACGTACTCAAGTACGGCGCATTGCCATTGGCATTTGATCGTGGAGAAGTACAACAAGTCTCGGCAACCCTTGGTGGTGATCAACTTAATGCAGGTCTGCTCGCTGGTGCCATTGGTTTGATTCTTGTTGTTATCTACTCATTCCTCTACTACCGAGGACTCGGTATTGTCGTTGCAGGTTCTTTGGCAGCGGCAGCTCTGGTGATCTACTTGCTAGCACTTGTGCTTGGTGAGGTCATTGGATTCACTCTTACCCTCGCTGGTATCGCCGGAATTATTGTAGCGATCGGCATCACCGCCGACTCCTTTATTGTCTACTTTGAACGTATTCGTGATGAAATTCGCGAAGGCCGTTCACTACGTTCAGCGGTAGAAAGCGGTTGGGTAAAGGCGCGTCACACGATTCTCGTTGCGGATGCTGTCTCGATCATCGCTGCAGTTCTGCTCTACTACTTTGCCGTCGGTGGAGTACGTGGGTTTGCATTCGCACTTGGCCTCACAACGTTGGTCGATTTGCTCATCGTTTATATTTTCACAAAGCCACTGATGACTATCTTGGCTAGAGTTAAATTCTTCAACACCGGACATCGTTTTTCTGGTCTTTCCGATAAGAGTTCTGGTGTATCTCGCTCAACTTCAACAGTGGAGGCTTAAAGATGAAATCAGCTATAGGTTTTGGTGGACGTCTCTACACTGGAGAGAAGTCATTTAACATCGTAGGCAACGCGAAGAAGTGGTACTCAGTATCCGCAGTGCTGTTCATGCTCTCCATGGGGGCACTTGTGTTCCAAGGATTGCATTTGGGAATTGAATTCAAGGGCGGAACCTCCTACACATTTACCTCTAGTGCAACAGTAGAAGAAGCGCGTACCGCCGTTGAAAAGACTGGCATCACTGGTGAGATCATCGTCCAGAGCATTGACGGTAATAAGTTACGAGTACAGACAGGGTCGGTCTCTACCGAGCAATCGAATGCGATTGAATCAACAATTATTACCACATTTGGTGTGACGGCTGACTCGATTGATGCTCAGATTATTGGACCATCGTGGGGAGCTGAGATCACCAAGAAGGCAATCTATGGTCTTATCGCATTCTTGATTGTGATTATGATCTTCTTGGCGATGACCTTTGAACCTAAGATGGCTATCAGCGCAATCTTTGCTCTCTTTCATGACGTATTTATTACAGTTGGAATTTATGCTCTCGTTGGCTTTGATGTCACGCCGGCCACGATAATTGGATTCTTAACGATTCTCGGGTATTCGTTGTATGACACAGTTGTTGTTTTTGACAAGGTTCGTGAAAACACTCGATCGATCACTTCAACCAGCAAGATGACATTTACTCAAGCCGCAAATCTTTCGGTTAATCAGACGCTTGTACGTTCTGCAAATACTTCGATTATTGCACTACTTCCAGTGGCATCGATTCTCTTCGTAGGCGGCGGTTTACTAGGTGCTGGAACACTCAAAGACATTGCACTCGCACTCTTTATCGGAATGATCGTAGGTACTTTTTCTTCGATCTTTATTGCACCAGTTCTGCTTGCTCAACTGCGCGAAAAAGAGCCGGCAATGATTGCACTCGCAAAGCGCGTCAATGCCCGTGGGTCAGTTGTAGCGCCGGGACTTGGCGTAACCGCTAATGAAATTCCAGCCCCAACATCGACGCAGAATCGTCGCGGTCCACGTAATCAACCAAAGCGCAAAGGGCGCAAGTAACCCTTCGTTCTATGGATGATCTACTAGCGCCGCTGACTACAGCGTTGCTGGGCCACCACCCCTCTGCAAACGTTGCTGAAATCGAACGGGCATACCAAGTTGCTTTTGGGGCTCACACCGGTCAGTTGCGTAAATCAGGTGAGGATTACATCACTCACCCAGTTGCGGTTTCGCTTATCCTCGCCGAACTTGGGCTAGATGAAGAAACAATCATTGCCTCACTTTTACATGACACGGTGGAAGATACCCCGTACTCCTTAGATCAACTGCGCACTGACTTTGGAACTCAGATTGCGTCGCTGGTTGACGGTGTAACTAAGCTCGACAAACTTACCTACGGTCCCACCGCTGAGGCTGAGACGGTCCGCAAAATGGTGATCGCGATGTCACGCGATATTCGAGTACTAGTGATCAAGCTCGCCGACAGGTTGCATAACGCTCGTACTTGGAAATTTGTTTCGGGGGAGAATGCAGAGCGAAAAGCACGCGAAACGTTAGATATTTACGCACCCCTTGCACACCGACTAGGTATGAACGCTCTTAAGTGGGAGCTCGAGGATCTAAGTTTTGAAGTCTTAGAGCCTAAGAAATTCGCTGAAATCTCACGATTAGTCGCCGAACGCTCACCGGCAAGAGCAGCCCTTACCGATGAAGTGATCGATGCGGTGAAGACAGATTTAGCCAGCGATGCAATCGAAGCCAGTGTGACTGGACGGCAGAAGCATTTCTATAGCGTTTATCAGAAGATGGTAGTTCGCGGACGTGAGTTCAACGATATCTACGATCTTGTTGGGATTCGAGTGCTAGTCAATGATGTTCGTGATTGTTACGCAGTTCTTGGCTCGATCCACGCAAGATGGAGTCCAGTGCCCGGGCGATTCAAGGATTACATCGCAATGCCTAAATTTAATCTCTATCAATCACTGCACACGACCGTGATTGGACCAAGCGGGAAAGCGGTCGAGATTCAGATACGAACCTATGAAATGCATTCTCGAGCAGAGTACGGAATTGCGGCACATTGGAAGTACAAAGAGGGTGCTGATGTGGCTTCGACATCACCCGAGATGATGTGGCTGAAACAGTTGCACGAGTGGCAGAAGGAGACTGAGGATCCTTCTGAATTTTTGGAGGCGTTACGTTTTGATCTTGGGAGTCCTGAGGTATTTGTTTTTACACCAAAAGGAAGTGTGATTGCGCTGCCAGGTGGTTCAACGCCGGTGGACTTCGCCTACTCAGTACACACTGATGTTGGAAACCGATGCGCTGGCGCAAAGATAAATGGTCGTTTGGTGCCGCTAGAGACCCGTCTGGTTAATGGCGATGTTGTTGAAGTAGTCACGAATAAATCACTGACTGCCAGCCCAAGCAGAGATTGGTTGAATTTTGTAAAGAGTCCACGGGCTCGATCAAAGATAAAAGCATGGTTTTCAAAAGAACGACGCGAAGAGGCAATCGATGCTGGTCGTGAATCAATAGCCCGCCAGATGCGAAAAGCTGGCTTGCCGCTACAGAAAATTTTCGCTGGCCATTCTCTGCTTGAACTTGCCCATGAACTGCACTACCCAGATATCGATGCACTTTACAGCGCGGTCGGCGACGGACACGTCTCGCCAGCATCGATTATCGAAAAGTTGCAACATGCACTTGGGGGAGATGATTCCCATCCGGAAGAGACAATCGAAAAGATTCCAACTGGTGTTGCGACAATTCGCCGAACAAGTACCGCAGTTGAAGTTGAAGGCGTCGACGATGTCCTTGTAAAACTTGCTCGATGCTGCACACCAGTACCTGGAGATAAAATTTTAGGATTTATTACCAAAGGTAGTGGCGTCTCGGTTCATAGAAGTGATTGCGTGAACAGCGATGATTTGCGTGAGCATCAATCAGAGCGGATCGTAAAGGTGAAATGGTTGGCTGGTGCAGGATCACTCTTCCTAGTTAATATTCAAGTAGAGGCGCTGGATCGTGCCAGACTTCTCGCCGATGTGACTCGGGCTCTTTCGGAGCAGCACGTAAATATTTTGAGCGCATCGGTAACCACTTCAAAAGACCGGGTGGCAATATCGAAATTTACCTTTGAAATGGCCGACGCCACACATCTAGATTCAGTACTAGCTGCCGTACGAAACGTTGAAGGCGTCTACGACGTTTACCGCAACTGATTTAAAAAAACGAAATTAACTGAATTCAGCGTGATTCTTCTGCGCCTCAGCAAGCCAAACTTTTCTAGCCTCTGCTGATTCAAGCGAATCTTTTGCTTTCTTTTCATTGCCAGCTACTTTCGCCTTAGCAGCTGCGCTTTCATAGTTAGCAATAGCAGTTGAAAGTTGATCTATAACTTCTTGGGCACGAGCTTTTGCGGCAGGATCAGTCTTACGCCAGAGTTCAGCCTCAGCTTCCTTGATCGCACTCTCTACTGCATGTACACGAGCATCCATGGCAGCGCGCTTATCTCTGGCAGTGATACCGATTTTTTCCCAGTCGCGCATAAGATCACGCAGATCATTCTTCGCCTTCTTGGCATCAGTAAATGGAATAAGCGCTTCAATCGCAACGATCAGGACTTCACGCTTTTCAAGATTTGCACTCATAGAAACTTCACGCCGCTCCAGATCAGCATTTTTAGCAGTGAAGAAAGAATCTTGCGCCGTCTTAAATCGCGCCCACAGCTTCGCTTCATCTTTTGGCTTTCCGCGACCGGCAGCCTTCCAAGAGTCCATCAACGCTTTATAGCGACGTGCAGTTGCAACCCAATCAGTCGATGTCGCCAACTTCTCGGCCTCTTCTACGATTGCAATCTTGGCAGTCGACACGACGGACGCCGAGGCCTCAAGGGAGGCGAAGTGGGTACGTCGGCGCTTGTCGAACTTGTTTCGAGAGGCAGAGAAACGCTTCCATAGATCGGCATCGCTCTTCTTATCTAGTCTTGGCGCACTCTTCCACTCATCCAGCAGAGTCTTAAGGCGCTCACCCGTTGTCTTCCAACTTTCGGAAAGTGAGAGGGATTCGGCTTCTGCCACAATTTTTTCTTTTTCAACAAGAACCTGCGCTAGTCGAGCAACCTTTGCTGCACTTTCGGCAGCTTTCTTAGCTTCGAACTTTTCACGATGGCCCTCGATAAGTGGCTCAATCTGTTCGACCGAGGCAGCAAGAGCATCAAGATCTCCAACACCATTAAGTTCACGAACTTGCTGACGCAGTTTTTTCACCGCTTCATAAGCATCATCGGGGACCATGGCACCAGATGTGATGCGCGCTGCGGTGAGTGCGACATCGGAGGCGAGAGCTTCAAATTTTCTTACAAAGTATGCGAGCGCTTCATCGGCAGTTTTTCCAGGATATGAACCGACTGCCTTCTCACCAGATGATGTTCGAACAAATACTGTTCCATCTTCTGCTACCCGGCCGAATTTAGTTGGATCACCGATCAGCGCTGATGCAGCACTCATAACGGGAATAATCTGGGCCGGAACTGGGCTCTGATTCGGAAGTGGATTCTGGGTATTGTCGATGCTCATGGGTGCCCTTTCAGCGCGTCGGCGGTGTGCCTTCGTTAATGCAACTCTTGTGTAGGGCTCAAAGGTACCCTGTCTCACTAGCCAAGCAAAAACGTGCTCACGGTGAGAGATCATGAGATGAATCTGTGAGATTGGAGGGGTGATGCTGATCAGAGTCCACCCTGCACCCATGTACGCCACGAATTGTTGGGTGATCGCCGAGCGCGCCGGATCAGAGTGCATCATCATCGATCCAGGAATGCCTGACATTAGCGCTGAGATCGAGATGATTATCGAGGAAGAAAATCTCAAGCCAGTAGCGATGCTGCTTACACATGGGCATTTAGATCACATATTTTCAGTAGTTCCGTTGGCCGATGGGTATGACATTCCGGCATACATTCATCGCGAGGATCGCAAAGCGTTATTACATCCTGAAACTATGCACGGCCGCGAGTTTACTGAAACTTTAAAAGGGATCACGTGGAGTGAACCTAAGCGGGTTGAAGAATTTAAAAACAACGCCACCTTTGAAGCCGTTGGCATGAATATCACCGCAATTCACGCACCTGGCCATACAGCGGGGTCACTGATGTTCACCATTAATGATGAATTGTTGATCAGTGGAGATGTTCTCTTTGCCGGTGCAATTGGTAGAACGGACTTACCAAGTGGAAGTGCAGAAGCGATGACTCGCACGCTGACCAACAAAGTTTTACCTTTGCCCGATCATCTTCGAGTCTTACCAGGACATGGACCGGACACGACAATGGCCTTTGAACGCAAGACCAATCCTTATCTGAAAGGATTGCGTGCATGAGTGTCGAGAAAGAAGCAAAAGCGGTTAAGCTCGAAAAAATTCAGGCACCTAAGGGTGTCAGTGAGTATGTTCCTCCACGCTCTGCCGCTTTTGAGTGGGTACGAGATCAATTGATCGCACCGGCCAAGAGCGCTGGTTATCAATTAATGGAGTTGCCAGTCTTTGAAGATACCAATCTATTTTCCCGTGGTGTTGGTGAATCAACTGATGTAGTCAGTAAAGAGATGTACACCTTCGAAGATCGAGGTGGAAGATCGCTCACGCTCCGCCCAGAAGGAACAGCTGGCGTGATGCGAGCAGTGATTGAACATTCACTTGATCGAGGTCAATTACCAGTGAAGGTGTTTTATTCGGGTGCATTCTTTCGTGCCGAGCGTCCACAGGCTGGTCGCTATCGCCAGTTCTATCAAGTGGGTATTGAATCAATTGGACTCGATGATGCGGCAATTGACGCAGAAGTTATTGCACTTGCTGATCGCGCATTTAAATCGATTGGATTATCGCGTTACCGTCTTGAGATTACCTCGCTCGGAGATGCCCAATCTCGCGCCGCGCACCGAGTAGATCTCGTTAAATTTATCGAAACACTTAATCTCGATGAAGCGACGTCAGCCCGTGCTTTTATCAATCCTTTGCGTCTCTTCGATGATAAGCGAGAAGAGATTAAATCAAAGATGGCTAGCGCTCCATTGCTACTGGATTATCTATCTCCGACCTCACAAGAGAATTTCCAAGAAGTGAGAGAATATTTAGACGCACTCAGCATTACATACACAATTAACCCTCGCATGGTTCGAGGCCTTGATTACTACACCGGCACAACTTTCGAGTTCATCCACGATGATCTCGGTGCACAATCGGGTATTGGCGGAGGTGGTCGATATGACTCACTCATGAAGACTTTGGGTGGTTCGGATCTTTCTGGCATCGGCTTTGGCTTGGGTGTCGATCGTGTTTTGCTGGCGGCAGAGGCCGAAGGTGTATTGAAAGCAAATCAATTCGCTAGCGATCTCTTTATTATTCCGCTGGGAAGTGGGGCCAAGCAATTGGCCCTTGAAGTTGCCGAACATCTTCGCCAAAACGGTCTGCGAATTGAGATCGCATTCGGAGATCGCGCTCTGAAGGGTGCGATGAAGGCTGCCGATAAATCAGGCAGTGCTTATGCCCTTGTTATTGGTGACAGTGAAATAGCCAGTGGGAGCGTTGAACTTAAACGAATGTCGGATGGTGAAGTTTCCTCCGTTAAGATTGGCGAGTTACTCGAAGCCATTAAATGATGGCGAGAGAGCTTTGCAGAGAATAGAAAGTAGCGACGTTCATGATTCGTAGCAATGATGCAGGCTCACTGCGTGCTTTCCATATTGGTCAGACTGTCACGCTCGCAGGTTGGGTTGCCAGAAGGCGCGATCACGGGGGAGTTGCATTTATCGATCTCCGAGATGCAACTGGCGCGGTTCAAGTTGTCATTGGGGATGAAGAGCTAGCCGGATCACTTCGTGCTGAATGGTGCTTGGCCATCACTGGCGAAGTCATTGCGCGCCCTGCTGGAAACGAAAACTCTGGCATACCCACTGGTGCGATCGAAGTGCGTGCTGATCAAGTTACAGTCCTCAGTGAATCCGCTCCATTGCCATTTCCGGTTGATACTGGAGTTGAAGCAGATATTTCAGAAGAAGTACGTCTGCGCTATCGCTATTTAGATTTACGCCGTGAGGGTCCGGCAGCCAACCTTCGTCTTCGTTCGAAGGTAACTTCAACTATTCGTCGTGCGATGGATGACTTGGACTTTCTAGAGATTGAAACTCCGTATCTCACTCGATCGACACCAGAAGGTGCGCGAGATTTCCTAGTTCCAGTTCGATTGCAACCAGGTAGTTGGTATGCCCTTCCTCAGTCGCCACAATTGTTTAAGCAGTTATTGATGGTGGCAGGAATGGAGCGTTACTACCAAATTGCCCGCTGTTTCCGTGATGAGGATTTCCGGGCAGACCGTCAACCAGAATTTACGCAATTAGATCTGGAAATGTCTTTCGTAGATCAAGCCGACATCATCGCCGTGGCAGAGAAAATATTGGTCGATATTTGGCGTGAAAGTGTTGGATACACAATCCCAACTCCGATCGCTCACATGACTTATGCCGATGCGATGAATCGCTTTGGATCTGACAAGCCTGATCTTCGCTTTGATAATGAATTAAGAGAAGTAACAGATTTCTTTAAAGAGACTCCATTCCGTGTTTTCCAAGCACCGTACGTTGGCGCAGTGGTGATGCCAGGGGGCGCTAACTCCCCACGTCGCGAGCTAGATGCCTGGCAGGACTGGGCCAAAGCACGAGGTGCAAAAGGTCTGGCTTACATTCTCGTTGGTGATGATGGAACGCTGGGTGGCCCGGTGTCAAAGAACATTACTGAGGATGAGCAGAAAAACATTGCTGCCGCTGTTGGTGCAAAGAATGGTGATGCTATTTTCTTTGCCGCAGGAGATCGATCTTCATCGCAACAATTGCTAGGTGCGGTCCGAATCGAAATCGGAAAACGCTGCAATCTCATAGAAGAAGGCGCATGGAAGTTCGTCTGGGTAGTGGATGCGCCTATGTTTGAACCAACCGATAACGGTGGTTGGACTGCGGTTCATCATCCATTTACTGGTCCTAAGCCAGAGTTTGTTTCAACTTTTGCAACTGATCCTGCTTCAGCGTTGGCTTACGCCTATGACATCGTTCTTAATGGAACTGAATTAGGCGGAGGATCGATCCGAATCCATGACAAGAATATTCAGCGCGAAGTTTTCCGGGTAATTGGACTTAGTGATGAAGAGACAAATAGTAAATTTGGTTTCTTACTTGAAGCTTTTAATTACGGTCCACCTCCGCATGGCGGAATTGCGCTTGGCTTAGACCGAGTGTGTGCACTGCTTACTGGCAGTGACTCAATCCGAGAAGTGATTGCATTTCCGAAGACCGCAAGTGGTGGCGATCCACTCACGGGTGCACCTACTCCGATCACCGCGGCCCAGCGGCGTGAGAGTGCGATCGATTTCAAGCCAGATACGCCCGCAACGTAAAGTGATCAGGTAGGCTTAGAATTAGACCGACAATGTGTGAATAAGAGCGAGGGAGAAGAGCATGGGACCAGGTGGAATTGCCACAATCATGGGCGCCGTTGCTTTGCTCTTTATCGCTATCGCACTCGCCTACGCGTTAATTCGTGTCGGTCGCTTTATTGATGAAGCAAGTGCCTCGCTGAAAGTTCTTACAGTCGAGACAACGCCCCTCATTAACGAGTCAACTCGCACTCTGGAATTGATTAATAGCCCGCTTGAGTCATTTGCTCGAATTACGAAGAATGTAGAAGAAGTAACAACTAAGGCAAGCGAAGTGGCTACCGATTTCATGGATAAAGGTGGCCCGGTGCTCAAAGTCGCAAGCGCCATTATTTCTGCCACCGCAAGTAATAAAGGTCGCGGAAAAAAGAAGAAGAAGGCTGAGTGAATTTAATTCGTGGAATCGGCAGAGATCCGCGCACGTTGGCTGCGCTTTTTTGAATCTGGCAACTCGCTAGGCCTCACCCACACAGTCGTACCCTCAGCATCCTTGATTGCCGACGATCCAAACTTACTTTTGGTTAATGCCGGCATGGTTCCGTTTAAGCCTTTCTTTCTAGGTGAAGTGACTCCTCCCTACAAACGGGCAACCTCAGTACAAAAGTGTGTTCGCACTTTAGATATTGATGAAGTAGGTAAGACAACCCGCCATGCATCATTTTTCCAAATGTGTGGCAACTTCTCATTTGGCGACTACTTCAAAGAAGGTGCAATTACTCTCGCGTGGGAGCTGCTCACTAAGCCAATCGCGCAGGGTGGGTATGGTTTTCCAGAAGAGAAACTCTGGGTAACTGTCTATCTCGATGATGACGAAGCAGCAGATATTTGGCATAAGAAGATTGGTGTTCCTAAGGAACGCATCCAACGTCGTGACATGGCGGATAATTTCTGGTCAATGGGAGTGCCAGGACCGTGCGGGCCTTGCTCAGAAATTTATTACGATCGCGGACCTGTTTACGGCATCGACGGTGGTCCAGTTGCTGATGAGAATCGCTATCTTGAAGTGTGGAACCTTGTCTTCATGCAAAATGAACGTGGTGCTGGTGGTGGCAAAGATAGTTATCCGATCTTAGGTGAGCTTCCAGCAAAGAGTATTGATACTGGTTTAGGTCTAGAACGAATGGCAGCGCTGTTGCAGGGTGTTGAAAATATTTATGAAATTGATACCACTATGCAAATTCTTACTCGTGCAAGCGAACTTTCAGGAGTTCGCTATGGGGAGAATGAGAAATCTGATATTTCGCTCCGAGTAATCGCCGATCATGCACGCACCTCTGCGATGTTAATTGGTGATGGAGTCACCCCGGGTAATGAGGGGCGTGGTTATGTTCTACGTCGCATGATGCGTCGAACGATTCGCAATATGCGCCTTCTTGGTACAAATGATGCCAGCATGGCAGAGCTCACCAAGAGCGCGATTTTGGCGATGGGGCCTCAGTATCCGGAATTGATTACAGATTCAACTCGTATTCTCTCCGTGAGTGCTTCTGAAGAAGAGAGTTTCATGCAAACTCTTAAGAGCGGTACCACAATCTTTGATGTTGCGGCATCATCACTGAAGAGCACGAAATCGACGCTGATGAGCGGTGAGGATGTTTTCAAGTTACACGACACTTATGGTTTTCCCTTCGACCTCACACTCGAGATGGCGCGCGAAGAAGGTTTAGAGATCGATGAAGTTGGATTCACCCGACTTATGGAAGAGCAGCGTGATCGGGCCAAGGCTGATTCGCGGGCAAAGAAGAGCGGTCACACCGATGTCAGTGAGTATAAGAAGATCGTCGACGCAAAGGGACTCTCAGAGTTTGTTGGTTACACCGCAACCCAATCTGAATCCACCGTTACCGGCATCCTGGTTGATGGCCTCTTGTCGCAAGCGGCAAGTGCTGGCAGCGAAGTTGAAATAGTTTTAGATCGAACACCTTTCTATGCAGAAGGTGGCGGACAGTTAGCAGATGGTGGGCGCATCACTCTTGCAAATGGCACCGTGGTTGAAATCGATGACGTGCAGTCACTAGTACCGGGACTTTCTGTCCACCGTGGCCGAGTTCTATCAGGTGAAATATCAATAGGTTCACTTTCACTCGCAGAAATTGATAGCGAGCGTCGTAACGCTATTTCTCGTGCACATACAGCGACACATATGGTTCACAAAGCATTCCGCGAAATTCTAGGAGAGACTGCAACTCAGGCAGGCTCCGAAAATTCACCAGGACGATTCAGATTTGATTTTCCATCGACCGGCGCCGTCTCAGTTAGCGTCCTCAATGATGTGGAAGCTCGAGTGAACACGCTATTGCTTGATGATCTTGCGGTCAGTGCAGAGGTTATGTCTCAGGATGAGGCGAAGAAATTAGGCGCTATGGCGCTATTCGGTGAGAAATATGGTGATCGTGTCCGAGTGGTCAGTGTCGGGGATTGGGCGCGCGAACTTTGCGGTGGTACCCACGTGCTTCGCTCTGGGCAACTCGGAATCATCAAGTTGCTCTCGGAATCTTCGATCGGTGCGGGAGTGCGACGAGTCGAAGCGATCGTTGGAGCCGATGCATATCATTTCTTGGCCCGTGAACATATGTTGCTTAACTCATTGACCCAAATTATTAAAGGCGCCCGGGTGGATGAACTTCCGGTCCGGATTAATGAGCTAGTCAGCAAGATGAAAGATATTGAGAAAGAGCTCGCCACGCTGAGAACTGCGCAAGCCCTTGCTAGCGCTTCCTTGTTGCTGGCCTCTGCAAAAGAGATAAACGGAATTTCATTTATTGGTTCCGCACTTAGTGATGGTTTGGCAGCAGATGATCTGCGACAAGTCGCGCTAGACCTGCGTGCAAGAAATGCGGATTCCGTAGTAGCTCTTACTAGCATCGTAGATGGAAAAGTTGTCTTAGTTGTTGCCGCTAGCGATCGTGCGCGTGCTAAAGGTATTAAATCTGGTGGACTCGTTAAACTTGGTAGTGCGATTCTTGGCGGTGGCGGTGGCGGTAAAGATGATTTCGCCCAGGGTGGCGGCAATGATGGCTCGAAGATTCCAGAGGCCCTTAGCGCTATTGAACGATCCATCGCAGGCGACTAATTGTGCGAATCGGTCGACGTTTAGCCTTCGATTTTGGTGACGTTCGAATCGGTGTTGCGGTCTGCGATAGTGATGGGATTCTCTCTTCCCCGCTCGATTTCTTATTAGCAAAGGATCCATCGCTAAATCAACAGATTAAAGTACTTATCGATGAATATGAGCCAACAAAAATTTATATTGGATTGCCGTTGAACCTTTCCGGGCAAGAGTCTGAGTCCTCGACTAAGGCGAGAGCGTTTGAAGTTCGAATGAATGCGCTTACGAACATTCCTACCGAACTGATCGACGAACGACTCAGCACTGTCAATGCACTTAAGACGCTGAAAGAGGTTGGCATCGATGCAAAGAGAGCAAAAACCCTTATAGATTCAATGGCGGCAGTTGCAATATTAGAATTCGGACTCAAACGTGATCGTCAATAAAGGCGCCCTTGCAAGAGTGATCGCCGCTCTCCTTGCAACGGTTTTGATTATTTTTTCGCTCAGCGTGATTGATCGTGGCCCTAAGGCGCCACCCGACTATGCCTGCGATGTAATTGATGGAGCTGCGAGAGTGTCAATAGATATAGCTGCAGGGGAGTCCGGTTCGCAAATTGCGAGAGAACTCTTTGAGAAGGGCGTGACAAAGTCGATCGATTCATTTTTTAGGGTCGCGGTGAGTGATCCTAGTTCTGAGGGGATCGCACCGGGGCTGCACTCAATTGATAAAAAAATCTGTGCCGAGTTAGCGCTGACGCAGTTGCTCGACTCAGAACGCATCGGTGGTCTGATTCCGATTATCGAAGGTGCGTGGGAGGTTGAAATTGAGAAGCTTTTTGTCGAGGCTGGCTATCCAATCGCCGAGGTTAAGCAAGCATTTGCCAAAGTTGAGATACCCGCTCCTTTTCTCACACTTGAGGGGCTCTTATTCCCAGCACAATATAGTTTCGCAAACGGAACTCCGGCCTTGATCGCGCTAGAACAAATTCTCGCTCGAGCAATTACCGAACTCAGCTCGCTTGGCTACTTTACGCCTGTACGCAATTACTCAGCACCTGAACTGCTCACAATCGCATCAATCATTCAAGCAGAGGGTGATGTGAAAGATTTCGATAAGGTGTCACAGGTTATTTATAATCGACTTAGAATCGGTATGCCGCTTCAGATGGATTCGACTGTTAATTACATTGAAAAACGAAGAGGTCAGATTTTTCTGAGTACGAAATCGACGCTGATCAATTCGCCTTACAACACATATCGTTCTCGTGGTTTACCACCTTCGCCAATCGGTAATCCGGGAAAATTAGCCCTCAGTGCGGCGCTCAATCCTGCTGCTGGCAAGTGGCTCTATTTCATTACGGTCGCTCCGGGGGACACTCGTTTTACTGATAGTTTTGATGAATTCAATGGATGGAAGTTGATCTATAAGGCCAATCTTCGATCCGGCAAGTTTGGAGATAATTGATGTTACGTGGCGCAGTTCTTGGATTTCCAATTTCTCATTCGCTCTCACCAACTCTTCATAATGCGGCATTCACATTTCTTAATCTGCCGGCGGAGTATCAAGCCATTGAGGTGGCCAGCGGAACGTTGCAAGATTTCATCGCGGATAGGTCAGATGATTTTGACTATCTCTCATTAACGATGCCACTAAAGGAAGAGGCGTTGTCACTCGATGTTAAATTCTCCGATCTCGCGCTTCGTATCGGATCTGTTAATACGTTATTTAAGCGCGATGGCAGATGGTGCGGTGAATCCACCGATGGATCTGGATTTCGTGCGGCCCTTGAGTATTCGAATGTAGCTTCTTGCTCCCGCGCTCTCATTCTTGGGGCGGGCGGGACTGCCCGCGCGGTTGCTGGTGCACTCGATGGCTTTGCCGATTCGATTGCTGTACTGGGGCGGACCTCGACTCGCCGCGATGCGTTGCAACACTGCGTAGTCGATTCAGATTTTGAGTATCTTCGTTGGGAAGATGACTTTGATTTGGCTTCATTTGATTGCGTCATTAACACTACTCCTGCTGGGGCGGCAGATTTGTTAGCCGATTACCTTCCGGATGTGATTGACGCAGTTCTCTTCGATGTGATTTATAAACCGTGGCCCACGATCCTGGCTTCACGTTGGTCTGATCATGGTGGCCAAGTAATCAATGGAAAAGAACTCCTTCTCTGGCAGGGTATTGATCAATTTGCGCTGGTACTTGATAAAGAACTCGATCGTGAGGGTCTTTCCCAGTACCTCCGTCCGCTACTTGCTCAAGGTTGATACCCACACCCTGACTTAAAAATAAATTCTGAGCTAAAGCTAGCTCCTAGGCTTCGGTTGTGATTTACCTATTTCTTCCATTTGCACTTTTTATCTCAGTAATTGATCTCAAGGAGCACCGAATTCCGAACTATGCGCTGGTAACTCTCGCTGGATCGACCGCTATCTTTCGCACCTTAAACGAGTTCAAGTCAATCAACTCTCCGATCGCACTTTTGCCGCTGCTACTTGTGTTGATCTTCCTATGGCGTTGGGCAGGTCTTGGTATGGGCGATGTGAAATTTCTTATCGTTATCTTCGCTTTCGTTCTTTTGCCAGATCTTGAGACGATCGAATCTTTCACACTTGCACTATCGGCATTTTTACTGCTTCATCTAGCAATCGTTGCTATTGGGACTCGGATGCTGGTGTCGTCTCTGCCGTTAGCCCCTGCGATATCAAGCGCGGCCTTGCTGACACTTTTGACTTAAATTGTGCGACATTACCCCGCTATTTCTGCCAGAATACGCCTATGCGTTGGTTAACAGCAGGCGAATCTCACGGTCAGGCCCTTTCGGCAATTGTTGAAGGAGTACCGGCTCACGTCACGATTGATTCTTCATTCATTGATTTTCATTTAGCGCGTCGACGGTTAGGTTTTGGTCGAGGTGCGCGGCAAAATTTCGAGGCCGATAAAATTTCAATCCTTGGTGGAATCCGCTTAGGAGTAACACAAGGTGGCCCAATATCAATCCAGGTGGGCAATTCAGAATGGCCCAAGTGGGAGAAGGTGATGTCTGCTGATCCACTTGATGAAAGTGAGATTGCAAACTTGGCACGTAATGCACCTTTAACTCGTCCTCGTCCAGGCCATGCAGATTTAGTCGGAATGCAAAAGTACGATTTTGATGACGCTCGTCCCATCCTAGAACGAGCGAGTGCAAGAGAGACTGCGGCACGAGTCGCACTTGGTGCAGTTGCCCGAGCATTTCTCGAACAGAGCGTAGGAATCACGATTCTTAGCCACGTTGTCTCAATTGGTTCGGTAAGAATTCCAGAGGGAACCTCGCTTCCAAAGAGTGGCGATCTTGAGCGCATCGATAGTGATCCGGTGCGCTGCGCGGATCCTGCGACAAGTGCCAAGATGGTTGCTGAAATTGAAGCCGCACATTCTGATGGAGACACTCTTGGTGGTGTCTGTGAGATTCTGGCATTTAACATGCCACCAGGTTTAGGTTCACACGTTCATTGGGATCGACGACTCGATGCGCAACTAGCAGGAGCGTTAATGGGAATCCAAGCGATTAAAGGTGTTGAAGTTGGTGACGGATTCACTACTGCAACTCGAAAAGGGTCTATTGCTCACGATGAAATTGAGAGGAATTCCGCTGGAGAGATCGTACGTCGCACAGATCGAGCTGGTGGTACTGAGGGCGGAATGTCTAACGGTGAAGTCTTGCGAGTAAGTATTGCAATGAAGCCAATCTCGACGGTTCCAAAGGCACTTGACACAATTGATGTTGCAACTGGAGAACCGGCAAAAGCTATTAATCAGCGATCTGATGTCTGTGCGGTTCCAGCTGCTGGCATCGTTGGGGAAGCGATGGCGGCGCTGGTATTGGCGCAGGCCGTTCTTGAAAAATTTGGTGGAGATAGCGTGGGCGAGACGAAACGAAATTTTGACTCTTATATGGCTCATCTTCGTTATAAGTGACCATGTCGCAAGCATCAGTAGCAGGCCAAGTGGGCCCCCGGGTTATTCTGATCGGACCCCCAGGATCTGGTAAATCTTCTATCGGTCGTTCACTTGGAACTCGGTTAGAGACGCCATTTCATGACACTGATGCGATTATCGAAGAACGCGCCAAGATGTCGGTATCGGAGATTTTTTTGATAGAAGGCGAACCGTTTTTTCGCGCTTTAGAATCTGAAGTTGTCACTGATGAGTTGAAGACCTTTGCTGGTGTGCTCTCTCTTGGTGGTGGTTCAGTCATGGATGCGACTACTCGAGATGAGTTAGAGAAGTGCAGTTCACCGATTGTCTTTCTTGATGTCTCATTATCCAGCGCCGCTCCCCGAGTGGGCTTTAATCGCGATCGACCACTATTGGTGGGCAATCCACGAAGTAAGTGGCAGGAATTGATGAATATTCGCCGCCCAATCTATGAAAAATTAGCAACCTTTACGATTTCAACCGACGAAGGATCTCCTTCTCAGATTTCCCAGAAGATTTCGCGCAGACTGTTCGAATTGGAAGAGGTTTCCTTATGAGTCGTAAGATCGATATCACTGCCGAGATTTCTTACAGCGTTCACTTGACTGATCATTGGCGAGATGAACTGCAGACTCTTACGGCTTTGCGCTCTCGTTGCGCAGTAGTAACCACGCAATTTTTGAAAGATAGAATTGGCAATCTTGACAGCGGTGATTGTGAATTTTTCTATTTCGTTATTCCAGAGGGCGAGGATGGAAAGGGTTTCACAACGCTTATAAAATTGTGGGACTGGCTTGCTGCCGCTGGATTTACACGCAGCGACTTGATTGTTGCAATTGGTGGGGGAGCGGTCACCGATGTTGCCGGATTTGCCGCTTCGTCCTACCTGCGCGGAGTCGAATGGGTTGCGATCCCGACAACAGTTGCAGGTGCCGTAGATGCCGCTGTTGGCGGGAAAACGGGCATAAATAGTGATTATGGGAAGAACTTAATCGGAGCTTTTTATTCACCTATCCAAGTGATTACCGATATTTCTTGGTTTGAAACTCTCTCAGATCGAGATTTTTCAGCCGGGTTAGCCGAGGTAATCAAGTGTGGGTTTATCAGCGATCCCGTAATTCTGGATCTATTAGCGACGCAATCCCTTGCCTCACTTCGCGAGAATAAAACAATGCAGGAAGAAATTGTTTATCGCGCTGTGCAGGTGAAAGCCAAGGTAGTTTCAACTGATTTCAAGGAGAGTTTCGATCGTGAAATTCTTAATTACGGTCACACATTTGGGCATGCGGTCGAAAAACATTCACTCTATAAACTTCGCCATGGAGAATGTGTCGCAATCGGTATGGTATTCATTGCTCATTTGCAGTTAGAACTTGGCTTAATTTCGGGCGATACTTGCGATCTGCATCTCAAGCTACTTACTCAATTTCAACTTCCCACTACCTATTCTCGAGGGAGTTGGCTTGAACTGTTACCAGCCATGAAACTCGATAAGAAGTCCCGTGGCTCGACCCTTCGATTTGTCACGATCAGCGAGATAGGCAAGACACATCGGTTAGAAAATCCATCTGAGCCAGCGATGTTGCGAGCGTATGAGAAGGTATGTCAATGAAAGTTCTTGTACTTAACGGACCAAATTTGGCTCAACTAGATATTAGAGATTCTTCGATTTATGGAGATATGACTTACCCGCAACTTGTCGCACATATTGAAAGTGCTGCTGAAAGTAACGGTTTTGAAGCCGATGTACGTCAGAGTGACGACGAAGCAACAATTATTTCATGGCTCCATGAAGCGGCAGATACCAAGGTGGCGGTGATAATTAATCCGGCTGCATTTACCCATTACTCCTACGCAATCCGTGATGCGGCCGAGTTGCTAAAAAGTCCGCTGATTGAGGTACACCTTTCTAACCCTCTTGCGCGGGAAGAGTTTCGTCATACCTCGGTAATTTCTGGGGTAGCAACTGGGACTATCTCGGGTTTTGGCCCTAATTCTTACTCTCTCGCTATGGCTGCGCTTAAGACGCTCATTTTATAATTTTTCCTGAGGTAAACTGCCGCTCTGAGTAAATGGCCCTAGCTGGCCGCGAAGATGCGAAAAGTTCGTTGATCTTCGAAGTGAACTGGAGCGTTATCGTGGCAACAACAAATGATCTTAAAAACGGTATGACCTTAGATATTGAAGGTTCACTTTGGACCGTGGTCGAATTCCAACATGTGAAGCCAGGTAAGGGACCAGCATTTGTTCGTACCAAGTTAAAGCAGGTAATGACCGGGAAAGTTGTTGATAAGACTTTTAACGCTGGCGTTAAAGTTGAAATTGCCATCCTTGAAAAACGAGAGATGAACTTCCTCTACAAAGAAGGCGACGATTTCGTCTTTATGGATAATGAAAACTTCGATCAGATGACTATTTCAGCTGATGTTGTTGGCGAAGCAATTAATTACATGCTTGAAAACACAGTCGCAATTGTTGCTATCCATGAGAACAATCCGCTCTATATCGAACTCGCAGCATCTGTTGAACTTGTTGTGACATATACAGAACCTGGACTTCAAGGCGATCGCTCTTCAGGTGGAACCAAACCGGCGACAGTTGAAACTGGGATTGAAGTTCAAGTTCCGCTCTTTATTAAACAGGATGAGAAGATCTTGGTGGATACTCGAGATGGTTCATATTTGGGCCGCGCCAACTAGTGTCAGCTCGAAGTAAAGCTCGCAAACAGACCCTTGATTTACTCTATGAGTCTGATATTCGTAGTACAGATCTCGTTGCAACTTTGGCCTCTCGAGATCTTCCCGATGAAGGCCCAGATGCAAGGCCGATTCGCGAATACACCCGAAAGCTCGTAGCGGGAATTTCCGAACACAGTCGAAAGATTGACGAACTGATTGCCACCTATGCCCAAGGTTGGGATATGGATCGTTTGCCGGCAGTGGATCGCAATATTCTAAGGCTGGCCATTTATGAAATTCTTTGGGTGGATGATCTCGCTGATGGGATTGTGATTGACGAGGCGCTGACTCTTGCAAAAGATTTAAGCACCGACAATTCGGCTGGATATATCCACGGTGTTCTTGGACGAATTGCTTCAATTAAGAGTTCACTCTCGCTCTAATCTAGTAATTTTTTACGAGCGAAATTTTCACCTCTTCCACCCAGCTTATAAATGTCTGCGATGGAACTTGCAGTGCGAGCGCGATATTTTCAAGATCAGTTGCTCGAAGCGAAAGCACCTCTCCACCCCAATCACCTCGCCTCATGGCTATCTCCTGCAGATATGTGGTGAGCAGGCGTTTCCATTCGGATTCGGGAAGCTTGGCTAGGGTGCGAAGGTCATAAATAACTCTGCCATTGGTTAAATTCTTGGTTGCGCGAGCAAGAGGCGTAGCAATCAGGCAGATGAGCGGAAGCGAGAAGAGTTCGGCAATCTCGATCAGTTTGGCCAGGCTAATTGAGCGCTCACTTCGCTCGTAGGCGCCCATGGCAAGTGCGGTAATTTTGCCGCCACTTCGTTTCGCTACCTCTTTGAGTGACCATCCGCGTTGGCGTCGCAGTTGCCTGATTCGGTCGGCAATATCGGTTTGGGTTGGGAAAGTCTCATTGCTGCTTACTCTCATAACGCGCAGACTATTGCGGGTGATCCGAGCGATCTCGTTTCTATCCACAGGTCAAGCCAGGACGGTGGTAGCCTTGCTCCGCATCCTTTAAGACCCGTCCAGTGAGTCGGGGAAGGAGATTTAAATGAATACCGTTTTGCTTGCCACCGATATGGCACGTGCGCTTTCGCGCATCGCTCACGAAATATGTGAGCGCAATAATGGCGCCTCCACGATTACCTTGCTCGGCATACCAACACGCGGTGCGCATTTAGCTAAACGTCTGGCTCAGTTAATTGAATCCATTGAGGGTGCACCCGTCCAAGTAGGCACGCTAGACACTACTCTTTTCCGAGACGACTTACGACTCAAAGCGCCTCGTGCCTTAATGCCAACGGCGATTCCATCCCTTGGCATTGAAGGAAGAACTGTCGTATTGGTAGATGATGTCCTCTTCTCTGGCCGCACTATCAGAGCCGCACTCGATGCGCTCGGGGATCTTGGTCGACCAGCTCGTGTGCAATTGGCTGTGCTGATAGATCGCGGCCATCGAGAATTACCGATTAGGGCTGACTTCGTTGGTAAGAATATTCCCACATCGTTGACTCAGAGCGTGAAGGTTAATTTATCGGAACTAGATGGTGTCGATGAAGTAACTATCTCGGGGGAGGCCACGTCATGAAACACCTACTCTCTATCGCAGATATCTCCAGAGAAGAAGCGATCACAATCTTAAATACCGCCAACGAATTGGCAAAGGTCAGCGACACCCCAATGAAGAAGCTTCCGACACTTCGTGGGAGAACGATTGTGAATCTCTTCGCAGAGGACTCCACTAGAACCAGAATCTCCTTTGAAGCCGCGGCAAAACGATTATCTGCAGATGTTATTAATTTCTCCGCTAAAGGCTCGAGCGTTAGCAAAGGTGAATCACTTAAAGATACAGCGCAGACGTTGCAAGCTATGGGCGCAGATGCGGTGATCATTCGACACGGTGCCTCAGGTGCTCCAGCTCGGCTGGCCGCGTGCGAGTGGATGTCTGGCGCGGTGATAAACGCTGGCGATGGAACCCACGAACATCCAAGCCAAGCACTCCTTGATGCCTTCACGATTCGTAAACATCTTTCTCACGGTAAGGAAGATCTGGCAGGACTTCGAATAGTAATAGTCGGAGATATTCTTCATTCGCGGGTTGCGCGTTCTAATGTTTTACTGCTCACCAAACTTGGCGCCCGAGTAACCGTCGTCGCACCCCCCACACTGATTCCATATGGAATTGAGAGTTGGCCAGTTGATGTCGCATACGATTTTGATTCAGTAATTGAAACCGCGGATGTGATCATGATGCTGCGGGTCCAATTAGAACGAATGAGCGAACTCTTCTTTCCAAACGCTCGCGAATATTCGCGCTACTTCGGACTTAATAAAGAACGTCTCTCCAGAATGGCTCCACACGCGTTGGTAATGCACCCAGGACCGATGAATCGTGGACTAGAAATTACCGCCGATAGCGCCGATAGCGCTCGATCAGTAATTTTGGAACAAGTGACAAATGGAGTTAGTGTCCGGATGGCAATTCTCTATCTGCTTCTTGCTGGCGATACATCGATTGAAGTGGGTGCATAATGAGTAACGACCAGCGAAATTTCCTCATCAAAGGTGGACACTTGGCCGATGGCGATGGCCGCGATATTCGAATCAGTGATGGAGTAATAACAGAAGTTGGTGAAAATCTTGCTATCGGAGAGAGCCACGTTGTTGATGCCAACGGATGTGTGATTCTCTCGGGGTTGGTTGATCTTCACACTCACTTGCGAGAGCCTGGCCGCGAAGATTCCGAAACAGTACTTAGTGGCGCGCAAGCCGGTGTGAAAGGCGGCTATGTCGCACTTTCAGCGATGGCCAACACATCTCCAGTTGCCGACACTGCTGGAGTAGTCGAACAGGTCTTTCGACTTGGTCAAGCAACTGGGCTATTGGATGTCTTTCCGATTGGCGCAGTCACCCAAGGAATTGCAGGAAAAGTTCTCGCCGAAATTGGAGCGATGGCTCACTCTGTTGCACGTGTTCGCGTCTTTAGTGACGATGGAAATTGCGTCAGTGATCCGCTCGTAATGAGACGAGCACTTGAGTACGTCAAGCAATTCGGTGGAGTAATTGCGCAGCACGCACAAGAGCCTTCGCTAACAATTGATTCCCAGATGAACGAGGGAGTGGTGAGTGCACTCTTAGGGCTTAAGGGTTGGCCGGCAGTTGCAGAGGAAGCGATCATTGCTAGAGATGTCCTCCTGGCGCAGCATGTGGGTTCTAGACTGCATATTTGCCATCTCACAACTGCTGGTGGTGTAGAAATTATTCGTGCAGCCAAGGCTCGTGGAATTCAAGTCAGTGCTGAAGTAACTCCTCATCATCTACTGCTCACCGATGAATTAGCACGTGGCTTTGATCCAATCTTTAAGGTGAATCCACCACTTCGCACGCAAGCAGATGTCTTGGCCCTACGTGGCGGACTTGCAGATGGAACTATCGATATTGTTGCAACCGACCATGCTCCTCACCCTGGAGAGAGTAAAGAGTGCGAATGGCAAGAAGCTGCCTTCGGAATGCTTGGACTTGAACACGCTTTATCAATTATTTCGGCAACGATGGTTGAGACGGGGCTGATGACATGGGTCGATGTGCAGGATCGAATGAGCGTTGCACCTGCCCGTATTGCCGGTTATGAAAACCATGGATGTGTAATCGAAGTTGGATCACCTGCCCATTTAACGATTGCGGATACAAACTCCACCTATCGTGTTGATCGAGATCAGTTAGCATCAAAATCTAAGAACACTCCCTTTCACGGCATGGAGTTTAAGACAAAAGTTGTTGTTACCTTCTTCAATGGAAACGTTGTTTACCATGATGGGAGATGCGCATGAGCAAAGCATTTCTGGTGCTAGACGATGGTCGTATTTTTGAGGGTCAAAGTTGGGGTGCGACTGGTCGCACTTTCGGTGAAGCTGTCTTTCAAACGGGGATGACGGGATATCAAGAGACTCTGACAGATCCTTCTTATCACCAGCAGATCGTCGTGATGACAGCGCCTCATATTGGAAATACTGGAATGAATACACAAGACAATGAGAGTTCTCGTATCTGGGTCGCTGGCTTTGTGGCAAGAAATCCTTCACCTATCACTAGTAATTGGCGTAGTGAAGAGTCATTGACCGATGTCATGGCGGCGCAAAATATTGTTGGAATCTCAGGGATAGATACTCGGGCGCTGACCCGCCACTTGCGCGATCGCGGCGCAATGCGAGTAGGAATATTTTCTGCGCTCGGACTAACAAGAGAAGAGATGGTGATCGAGGTACGAAAGAGCCCGCAGATGAGCGGATCTTTCCTCAGTCAAGAGGTCTCAACACCAACTTCCTACATCGTGTCGTCAGTCGGTGAACGAAAATTTGTAGTTGTAGCGATTGATCTTGGGATCAAGTCCGCAACACCACGAGCGATGGCACTTCGTGGAATCGAGACCCACGTTTTACACTTTAATTCAACGGTAACAGAGATCCTTGCCATCAACCCTGATGGTGTTTTTCTCTCTAATGGACCGGGTGATCCATCGACCATGACCGTAATAGTTGGTGTTGTGCGCGAATTATTAGCCCTTGGTGTCCCAATTTTTGGAATCTGTTTTGGTCATCAGATTCTTGGACGCGCACTTGGCTTTGAGACATACAAGCTTGCCTTCGGTCATCGAGGAATTAATCAACCAGTCATTGACAAGCGAAATGGAAAAGTTGAAATCACTTCACACAATCATGGATTTGCAATCAAAGCTCCAACCGATGCTAACTTCACAACCGTCTATGGCCCAGGTCGGGTTACTCATGTCTGTCTGAACGACGGAGTGGTTGAAGGTTTAGAACTACTCGAGTTAGGCGCATTTAGTGTTCAGTACCACCCAGAAGCAGCAGCTGGTCCGCACGATGCCTCATATCTCTTCGACCAATTTGTCGATGTCATGGTTAAATTTAAGCGAACTGAGATGGTGGAGTAATGCCGTTAGATCAATCGATAAAAAGTGTTCTAGTTATTGGCTCCGGCCCCATTGTGATCGGACAGGCATGCGAGTTTGATTATTCTGGCACTCAAGCATGTCGCGTACTCCGCGCCGAGGGAATCCGAGTAATCCTGGTGAACTCTAACCCGGCAACTATCATGACAGATCCTGAATTCGCGGATGCAACCTATATCGAGCCAATTACTCCTGAATTTATCGAAAAAATTATCGCAAAAGAGCGACCAGATGCAGTCCTGGCAACACTTGGAGGCCAAACCGCACTTAACGCTGCAATCGGTTTATTCCAAGCAGGAACTCTCGAACGCTACGGAGTAAAACTTATAGGTGCTGATGTCGAAGCTATCGAACGCGGTGAAAATCGAGAGATTTTCCGCACCATCGTTGCAAAGGTAGGAGGCGAGTCTGCTCGTTCAGTAATTTGTCACACAATGGATGAAGTCCTCGAGGGAACCAAGATTTTAGGTTATCCAGTTGTCGTTCGACCTTCATTTACTATGGGTGGACTTGGATCAGGAATTGCATTTGATGAAGCCGCGCTCAATCAAATCGCTGGAGCCGGACTGCGACATAGTCCAACATCCGAGGTGCTCTTAGAAGAGTCGATTATTGGTTGGAAAGAGTACGAACTCGAGGTAATGCGTGATTCGCGCGATAACGTGGTAATCGTTTGCTCGATTGAGAATATTGATCCAATGGGTGTTCACACAGGGGACTCAATCACAGTCGCGCCAGCTCTTACGCTCACAGATGTCGAGTATCAGAAGTTACGAGATCTCTCTATTAAAATTATTCGAGAGGTTGGTGTTGCAACCGGTGGTTGCAACATTCAATTCGCAGTAAATCCAGAAGATGGCCGAATCATTGTGATTGAGATGAACCCACGCGTCTCACGCTCCAGCGCGTTGGCATCAAAAGCAACTGGTTTTCCGATCGCCAAGATCGCAACCAAACTTGCGATCGGTTACACGTTAGATGAGATTCAGAACGACATCACCAAGGTCACTCCGGCTTCCTTTGAGCCGAGTCTTGATTATGTTGTCGTAAAGGCACCACGTTTTGCATTCGAGAAATTCCAGGATGCAGATCCACGCCTGACCACCACTATGAAGAGTGTTGGCGAAGCGATGGCGATTGGTCGATCATTTACGCAAGCGCTTATGAAGGCGTTGCGTTCGCTGGAGCGAAGGGAAGCAATCTTTACCTTTCCAAAGGAGATCAATCAGGTCTCTGTCACGACGCTAATGGATTCAATTGCAATTCCTACTGAATATCGGTTGCAGCAAGTTCAACAAGTGCTGTGGGCGGGGCGATCTATCGAAGAGGTTTTTCAGATTACAAAGATCGACCGATGGTTTCTCACCCAAATTGAAATGATAAATAGCGCAGCGCGTGAGATTTCCCAATTGGGTGAACTCACAACTGAGATTCTTCGCTTTGCAAAAGAGAATGGGTTTTCGGATGCACAGATCGCACAGCTACGAGGCTCCTCCGAAGACGAAGTACGTAAGGCAAGGATTCATCTAGAGGTACGTCCAGTGTACAAAACGGTGGACACCTGTGCTGGTGAGTTTGAAGCATTCACTCCTTATTACTACTCATCTTATGAAGAAGAAAGTGAAGTCAAGGCGCGAACTAAGCCGGCAGTGATTATTTTAGGTAGCGGTCCTAATCGCATCGGGCAAGGAATCGAATTCGATTACTCATGTGTTCATGCATCCTTCACTCTTCGTGAGGCTGGTTATGAAACAATTATGATCAATTGCAATCCTGAGACAGTTTCGACCGACTATGACACAAGTGATCGTCTCTATTTCGAACCTCTCACCTTAGAAGATGTACTAGAGGTCATTCATGCTGAAACGCTGGCTGGGCCGGTACTTGGTGTGATCACTCAACTTGGTGGTCAAACTCCGCTTGGATTAGCAGCCGGACTTAAAGCAGCCGGCGTCACAATCCTTGGGACAAGTCCTGAGGCGATTAATTTGGCGGAAGATCGCGGAGCTTTTGGCGATGTTTTGCATGCACAAGCTTTGATTGCGCCCGAGTTTGGTATGGCATCTACTCAGATGCAGGCACTGGAAATTGCTACTCGTATTGGTTATCCAGTCTTGGTACGCCCATCTTTTGTACTAGGCGGGCGCGGTATGGAAATTGTCTATGACGACGCGGCTCTATCTTCCTTCATCGCTAGAGCGACCGATATCACTCCCGATCATCCGGTATTGGTTGATCGCTTCTTGGATAGTGCGATTGAGATCGATGTCGATGCTCTCTACGATGGTGATGAACTCTTCTTAGGTGGCGTTATGGAACACATTGAAGAAGCCGGAATTCACTCCGGTGACAGTGCTTGCGTTCTTCCCGCAATGACTATCTCTGATTCGCAATTAGAGTCAATTCGTTTGGCAACGCTCAAGATTGCCCAAGGTGTTGGTGTTCGCGGATTGATAAATATCCAATTCGCAATCGCAGATTCAATTCTTTATGTTTTAGAAGCCAACCCGCGAGCTTCGCGAACCGTCCCATTTGTCTCAAAGGCAACTGGCATTGCACTTGCTAAGGCGGCCGCCCGAATCTCAATGGGGGTTTCAATTGCCACGTTACGTGAGGAAGGATTCTTGCCGGCAACTGGCGATGGCGTCGCAAAAGGAATCTCAGTCAAGGAAGCCGTGCTTCCGTGGAATCGTTTTCGCAGAACCGATGGGCGTGGTGTTGACGCAGTCCTTGGTCCAGAGATGCGTTCAACTGGTGAAGTAATGGGAATTTCAGATTCTTTTGGTGCAAGCTATGCCAAGAGTCAGATCAGTGCTTTCGGATCACTTCCAAAAAGTGGTGCGATATTTATTTCATTAGCCGATAAAGATAAAGAGTCGGGTATTAACCCAGCCAGGGATCTTTCGGCTATGGGCTTTAGACTCTTTGCCACCGAAGGAACAGCTTCTTATTTACTTGAGCATGGAATTTCTTGTGTCCAGGTGCGTAAAAATTCTCAAGGCGTAGGCCCTTACGGTGAGAAGACAATCGTTGATCTGCTCAACGCGGGAGACATTGATCTCGTGATTAATACTCCAGTTGGACGCGGAACTCGCATCGATGGTTGGGCCATTAGAACTGCTGCAATCCAACGTGGTATACCTTGCATCACAACAACGGCCGGCTTTAGCGCTGCAGTACAGGGTATTGTTGCGCTGCAATCAAATGTTCTGGATGTGAAGCCGATTCAAGATTGGTTGAGTGGTCGATAGTATGAATACGATCAATAAGAACGCAGCGCAGATAAGTGCAACTATTCTCAGTAATAAACGAGTGGGCGCTTACTACCAAATCATTCTCGCAATCGGTGACCTCGCTTCCGCATGCCGGCCCGGAAATTTTGTGGCGCTAGCTGTCGGTGGTGATTCATCTCGAATGGTGTTGCGAAGAGCGTTTGCGATCTCACGAATTACGCACGGAAGTGCCTCTGGCGGAGCGATGGAACTCATCGTCGCACCCCACGGAAGTGGCTCGAAGTGGCTCTGCGAACAGAGTGAAGGTGTTGAGATTGATATTGTGGCACCGCTTGGAACTGCATTTGGCATTCCAACGACACCAGTCAATGCACTCTTAGTGGGCGGAGGGTATGGCTCTGCGCCACTTTTTGGATTAGCAGAAGTTCTTAAAGCCCGCGGATGTCGCGTCGACATGATTCTCGGCGCTAGTACCGGGTCAAAAATTTATGCACCACTCGAAGGGAAGCGCAGCACCTCTACGCTCAAGATCTTTACCGAAGATGGCACGATGGGGGAGCAGGGCCGGGTCACGGCCCCGATTGCAAAACTCGTAACTGAGGGAAGCATTGATGTTATTTATTCTTGCGGACCCATGTCTATGCTGCGCGCAATCTCTGATATTACAAACGGTACTGAAGTTGTGCATCAATGCGCAGTAGAGGAAGCGATGGCTTGTGGTATCGGTATTTGCATGACGTGCGTTCTTCCTGTTCAGCAAAGTGATGGCACCGTGAAAATGCTTAGATCGTGTATCGATGGACCAGTAATGGATGGATCGCTAGTTGCATGGGATGTTGTCGGCAAAGTTCCTCCGGTGGTCGTATGAGCACTTTGAATTTTTCAACAAACCTCGGAGACGCTCTCTTTGACTATCCAATATTTACCGCAAGTGGATGTGCCAGTTCAGGTAAGGAACTTTCGCAGTTCTTCGACCTAAAAGATATTGGGGCAGTTGTCACAAAATCAGTAATGAATAAGCCACGTCATGGTCGACCAACCCCTCGGATGGCTGAAACACCATCAGGAATGCTTAACTCAATCGGTCTGCAGGGTCCTGGTATTGATGCATTTTTGGCACAAGATGTTCCTTGGTTAGTTTCACAAGGCGCAAAGATTATTGTTTCCATCGCCGGTGAGACAGCCGATGAGTATGCAATGTTGGCGCGCAAGGTTCGCTCAGTACCAGGGATTAGTGCGATTGAAGTGAATATCTCTTGTCCTAATGTCGAAAATCGTGGCTTAGTCTTTGCATGCGATCCAGATTCCTCGGCCCGAACAATTGATGGAGTTCGAAAAATTATCGGTGGCGAGATTCCGATTTTGGCCAAGCTCACACCAGATGTCACTGACATTACAGCGATTGCCCGAACAGTTGTCGATGCAGGAGCAGATGGTCTCTCACTCATCAACACAGTGCTTGGCATGGTAATTAATATTGATTCAATGAAGCCACATCTCGGTGGGAAAACTGGTGGACTCTCCGGTCCAGCAATTAGACCAGTTGCAGTGCGTGCCATTTACCAAGTACATGCCGCAATGCCACATGTTCCAATCCTAGGAATGGGTGGTGTCACAAGTGGTCGTGATGCGCTCGAACTTATTCTTGCTGGCGCATCAGCGGTGTCAGTGGGAACTGCGAGTTTTGGTGACCCAACTGCTATCCCGCGGATTCAGGGAGAACTTGCTAGTTTGTTGGCGGCTAAGGGATTCGCCTCGGTTAAAGATGCAGTGGGATATGCACACCGTGGCGAAGTAAGCACAACATGAGTTCTCAGATCATTCTGGCAGTTGATACATCCGATTTCGATACCGCAAGAGGATGGATAGAGTGCACTCGCGAAAATATTGACGTGTACAAACTTGGATTAGAGTTTTTTCTTACCTTTGGAAGTCAGGGGATATCGAAGATCTCGCAGGAATTCGAAGTTGATATTTTCCTAGATCTGAAATTGCATGACATTCCAAATACCGTAAAGAAGTCCACCGAAGTCGTTGCTTCCCTTAATCCAAAGTTCCTCACGGTTCATGCAAGTGGTGGTAGTGCGATGATCGCTGCTGCGGTAAGTGCTGTATCGAACACATCAATTACTGCGGTAACAATTTTGACATCGCTTTCTGCGTCAGAGTTGGCCGAGATTGGCTATCGAAACGGACCGCTTGAAAGTGCAGTCGCACTGGCGAAATTGGCGGTCGCAGCTGGTGCCACATCAATTGTCTGTTCTCCACATGAGATCGCTGAGATTCGAGATGTTGTTGGTGGTGATATAAAAATTATTACTCCAGGTGTGCGGCCGGCCATTGATCCAGATTCAGCACTTACCGCCCAAAAAGATGATCAGATGCGCACTATGACTCCAAAAGAAGCGATACATCTAGGTGCGAGTTATGTAGTTGTAGGTAGACCTATATCTTCGGTTTGGGAGCGTGGCGCTCTTGCGATGGGTGCAGCCGCAGCGAAGATTGCTGATGACATTCGCAATTAGCGATCAGCCCACGTAGATTTAGCCTATGAATACGCCGCCGATACTCTCCCCGCAACAACGTGAGGCAGCACTTCTCAAAGCTAAACAGTCGCGCGCTCGACGTGCGGAGGTAAAGGGCTTAGTCAAAAGCGGTGACTTAGGAATTAAAGAAGTGATCGAACTTGCGAGCAGCGATGAGGCAGTTTCTAAGATGAGAGTTCTTGAATTATTAGAAGCAGTCTCAGGTGTTGGAAAAGTCCGAGCCGGTGCCACATTAGATAGATTCTCGATCTCGAGAACGAGAAGAATCCAAGGTCTTGGATCGCGCCAACGACGGGATCTGGTCGAAGAGTTTTCGCTTTCGGCAAACGAAATCCACAGTGGATCACTTGTTATTCTTTCTGGTCCGGGGGGAGTCGGTAAAAGTACGGTCTCGGCCGAGATTCGAAAGCGGAATGATTTTTGGGTGAGTATTTCGGCGACTACACGCAAGCCGCGTCATAATGAATTGGCAGATCATCACTACATCTTCATGAGCAACGAGGAATTTGATGACGCAATTGCACAGAATTATTTTCTTGAGTGGGCTGCCTTTGCAGGTGCGCGTTATGGGACCCCGAAAGCACCAGTACTCGAATCTCTAGCCAGCGGAAAAGATGTGTTGCTCGAGATCGATATAGAGGGAGCAAAGCAGGTAAAAGCGAATTGGGCGAGTGCAATTCTGGTCTTCTTAGAACCACCGACCTGGGAGGATCTCGTCTCACGGCTCGAAGGACGTGCCACTGATACGCCAGAAAGACGGGCACAACGTCTGGCACTTGCACAAGATGAGATGGCTCAATCGCCATTTTTCGACCATATCCTTGTCAATGACGAGGTCGATAAGGTCGTCGCAAGCCTGATAAGATTGGCCCATACCTAAGCGAAAAGGCTTAGTTCTTCGGATTATTTACATCTACAGGGGGCAGTAATGGACGGAATCACGAATCCACCAATCGATGAACTTCTCGACAAGAGTGGTTCTAAGTACAGCCTTGTTCTCTACGCGGCTAAGCGCGCGCGTCAGATTAACGCCTATTACTCACAACTCGGTGAAGGACTACTTGAGTACGTAGGTCCACTAGTCGAGACGCATGTTCATGAAAAACCTTTGTCGATTGCCCTTCGCGAAATTAACGAAGGTCTATTGACGATTGAAAATCTCGACCCTGCAGTTAAGTAACTTTTAGGTTCAAAGTGTCCGCACGCGAAGTAATTCTTGGCGTTGGTGGTGGAATCGCTGCTTACAAATCCGCTGATCTATTACGCCGTCTTCAGGATGAAGGCTTTGCGGTTACTGTGGTCCCAACGCCCTCAAGTTTAAATTTCGTTGGGGCTGCGACATGGGAGGCCCTCTCGGGACGACCAGTAACAACCAATGTGTGGGAGCGAGTAAGTGAAGTTCGCCATGTCTTACTTGGTAAGGAAGCTGATTTCATTCTTATCGCTCCAGCAACGGCTGACTTAATCGCCCGGATTGCACATGGACGCGCAGATGACCTACTTACTAATACGGTTTTAGCATCACATGCCCCGATAGTTGTAGTGCCGGCGATGCATCCGGCAATGTGGACAAATCCAGCTACTCAAGAAAACGTTGCGCTGCTTCGATCACGAGGCGTTACCGTGATAGAGCCAGATATTGGCAGACTCACCGGCAACGATAGTGGCGTCGGAAGATTCCCCGAGGTCGCAAGAATCGTAAAGGAATTTAAAGCGGTGGCCGATCGTAAAAATGATCTCACTGGTCTTCGTGTACTAGTTACTGCGGGAGGTACTCGCGAGGCGATTGATCCTATTAGATTTATCGGTAATCGATCATCAGGTAAACAGGGATATGCAATTGCGAAGGCCGCGCTAGCGCGTGGTGCGTCGGTGGATCTCATTCTGGCGAATAGCAATCTAGCCGATCTACCTGGAGCGCAGACTATTCGAATAGAGAGCGCCGCTGAACTACATGATGAAGTATCAAAGTTATTCCCGCAATGTCATATCTTGGCGATGAGTGCAGCGGTTGCAGATGCTAAACCGGAAAATCAAAGTCAATCAAAGATTAAAAAGGTTGATTTCAACTTGATTTTACTGACTGCCAACCCAGATATTCTTGCAACAATCGCACAGGTCAAGAAGAAGCAGATCGTGATCGCATTTGCTGCGGAAACTTCACTGGATCTAGCCGAGGGTCGACGGAAACTTTTTGCAAAGAGTGCGGATATATTATTTCTCAACGATGTTTTACATAATGAAATTTTTGCAAGTGATATGACTCAAGGCGTGCTTTTTATTGGTGGATCAGAGGAAAGTGAAGTAAGACACGATGAGATCACTCAAATTTCCAAAGACACGCTCGCTGATCTACTCCTAGATCATGCTCTAGTTAAGTTAGGTTAAGCCCATGTCAAAACGCCTCTTTACATCAGAATCTGTAACCGAAGGACATCCAGATAAGATCGCAGATCAAATCTCAGATGCAATTTTAGATTCACTACTCACGCAAGATTCGAAGAGTCGTGTGGCAGTAGAGACGCTTATTACAACCGGCCAGGTACACGTTGCCGGCGAAGTAACTACTGATGGTTATGCGGATGTAATGGGAATCGTCCGAGACACTGTGCTCGGTATTGGTTATGACTCATCTGAAAAAGGTTTTGACGGCAACAGTTGTGGCGTCTCCATCTCTATTGGGCAACAGTCACAGGATATTGCGCAGGGAGTTAATGATGCCTTTGAACACAGAGTTGATTCAGCGGTAGACCCGCTAGATCTACAGGGTGCAGGAGATCAAGGCCTCATGTTTGGATACGCCTGCAACGACACGAAAGAGTTAATGCCACTGCCAATCTATCTGGCGCATCAACTTGCACAGCAGTTAACTGCAGTTCGAAAGAGTGGAGCTCTTGCATATCTGCGTCCTGACGGTAAAACACAGGTAACTATTGAATATGAGGGCGATAAAGCAGTTGCGCTAGATACTATTGTGATTTCAAGTCAGCATGCTGAAGAAGTTGATGTGCTCAAAAAATTGACCCCAGAGATCATTGAAATGGTAATTAAGCCGGTACTTTCAAAGATCGACCTGCCACAGAAAGATTTAAAGGTTTTGATTAACCCAACTGGTCGTTTCGTTATTGGCGGCCCAATGGGAGATGCTGGTCTCACCGGACGAAAAATCATCGTTGATACCTATGGCGGAATGTCGCGCCACGGTGGTGGAGCCTTTAGCGGAAAAGATCCTTCGAAGGTTGATCGTTCAGCGGCATACGCGATGCGTTGGGTGGCAAAGAACGTTGTTGCAGCAGGTCTAGCCACTCGATGTGAAGTGCAGGTCGCTTATGCGATCGGTAAGGCGCATCCAGTTGGTGTATTCGTGGAAACTTTTGGAACTGAAACCGTTCCGGTAGCGAAGATTCAAAGCGCAGTAATGAGCGTTTTTGATTTACGACCTGCAGCAATCATCGCTGATTTGAATTTATTGCGTCCGATTTATTCAAAGACTGCTGCCTACGGCCACTTTGGCAGAGAACTTCCAGAGTTCACGTGGGAAGCCACAAATCGCGTGGATGCACTTCGCGCAGCGATCTAGCAGATTGAAAGTGGGTCAGTTATGACCTCGGTAAAACCGCTGCGGTTGCGCAGTCAAAAATCCGATGCGCCGGCATTTGCTGCTGCGGCAAACGATCCAGTTGCAGTTCTTTGGGTTGATACCGGCGTGTGGCATCTCGATAAAACTTTTGACTATCTCGTGCCGGTTCATTTTGATAGCCAGATTTCTACCGGAGTGCGGGTCGGCGTCGACTTTGCAGGTCGAAAGGTCGAGGCAGTTGTGCTTTCCAGAGGCAGTGTTCGAGATCGGGGCGAACTGAAATTTATCGAAAAGATATTGTCTCCGTTCCCGATTCTCACACGGGAGATCATCTCCTTGATCGAGCACACATCACGGAGATGGCTGGGTGCGCCCTATGATCTAGTAAAGGCTGCGTTACCAGGTCGAGTGATCTCAGTCGAGAAGGAATTCCAATCCCTGGAAGATCGAACTGGCCAGCCGGCCAAGTCTCATGCCGATGTCACTAAATCCTTCTATCTTTTTTCGAAAGGTGAGAATCCTTTTGCGATTATGCACGAGTGGGCACAATCGCGTTCCTTAATCGGTGGAGTTCTGATAGTCATTCCAGAGTCTCGGGAACTTGAACAATTTAAAGAATACGTTTCCGAAAAATCTCTGCGTTATAGCTTCTTAGATGCAGAACAACCCCGATCTCTTCGATATGCCAACTTTCTAGATGTGGCTTGCGGAAGCTCAAATATTGTGGCTGGAACAAGGAGCGCCATATTTGCACCCGTGCACGATTTACAGACGATAATTATCTTTCGCGAAGGCGCGCAATCACATTACGAAGTTCGCTCGCCAGGGTGGAATGTAAGAGATGTCGCGATTATGCGCTCTGAATTAAAGGGTATCGATCTCACCTTTGCTGGCTTCGCGCCATCATCTGAGATTGCCTTGTCGATTGAGCGCGAGCAAATAAAACTAGTTGGCAAGAAAACACAGGTGGATGCACAGGCCTTTAACCAAAATTTTGGAGAGCTACTTCCTGATCGCATCTTCACACCCATAAGAAATGCGCTTAAGAAAGGCTCCGTTCTCTTTTTGGTTCCACGTAAGGGCTATGCCAGCGCTCTCTCCTGCAAATCCTGTCGCAATATCTCCCTCTGCGAGTGCGGCGGTCGTATCTCTTCACTTGGTCTGGCAAAAGGTTTTCGTTGTTCGTTATGCGTTAAACGCACAAGTGCGTGGGTGTGCGCGTGGTGCAAAAAAGACCAACCAGTCCTACTCGGACGTGGTTCGCAGCGCTTTGCCCAAGAACTAGGAAGAGCCTTTCCGAATTTCCCAATTATCTCATCCGATGCTTCTACTCCAATAGATCGAGTTGAACAGAAGCACGCAATCGTTCTGACTACTGCTGGTCTGGCGCCCAGTATCGAAGGCGGCTACAGCGCAGTTGTGATCTTGGAGGGTGATGGACTATTTACTCAGATTGATCTGAGAGCCCATGAACGTGCGCGCGAAGCAATCTTCGGTGTTGCTGGCCTGCTCGCAGCACATGGGAAAGTTTTACTCGTTATTGATAACTCACACCCAATCATCTCAGCACTTTCTAGTTGGAATATGAATCAACTGCTGCGCCGAGAGCTACGCGAACGAGAAGAGACTTCGCTTCCACCATACTTTTGCGCCATTACTTTGGACTTTCCACATTCAGAGGTAGCCAGTTTCGTCTCTGGTATCCGAAGTGCGGCCGATGCCAATCGCCTACCGCTTGGAACTCGAATTCTGGGTCCGGCTCACAAGAGCGACGACTTATCTCGTGTCATCGTCACGAGTCCAAGAGCGCAACAGTATGAATTAGTAGATTTCATCCGCGAATACATGTCACGAAGGGCGATTTCTAAGAAGGTGCTTCCAGTTGTGCGGGTTGATCCATATTCATTGAGTTAAGATTGCGCCATGGCTATTCAGGAAATTAGGCTCTTTGGTGACCCAGTACTGGTTACTCCAGCCTCACCAGTAGTCGATTTCGATAAAGAGTTAAGAAACTTGGTCGCCGATCTCATCGAAACAATGCTGGATTCCCCAGGGGCTGGATTGGCAGCGCCGCAAATTGGTGTTCCCTTGCGAGTTTTCACCTGGATTGTTGATGAGGAGATTGGGCATTTGGTTAATCCTTCCTTGACGCTCAGCGAAGAACTTCAGGATGGAGATGAAGGATGTCTCTCATTTCCAGAGATCCGATACGAAACACCGCGTGCCATGAGAGCGGTCGCAAAGGGAATGAATATGCACGGCGAACCGATCACCGTAGATGGAAGTGAATTTCTAGCGCGTGCTTTGCAGCACGAAACTGACCACTTGGATGGAATTGTTTTCATTGATCGTATGTCGGCCGATTTGAGAAAAGATGCTATGAGGGAGATCCGCAATTCGGTCTGGTTTGGCCAAGCGGTCGATAGTGGAATTGAGCCAGTAATAAAAGTTTCACCGCACAATATTTTTGGGCAAAGTCGATAGTGCGTTTAGCTGTTGCTGCAACTCCCGGTGTTGCGATACCAACACTGGAGGCTCTCTTAGAGAGCGATCACGAACTAGTTCGTATTTTTACTCGAAGTGATGCCGTCACTGGACGCGGTCAGAATATGCGCGAAAGCGAAGTAGCGGCCTGGGCTCGAGTTCACGAGATCGAAGTAGTCAAAACCGTAAGTGCAAACGACCTTGAAGGTCATCTCAAAGATCTTGATTGTGTCCTCACAATTGCTTACGGTTTCATACTTCCGCTGCAATTTATAAGTACACCGCGTTATGGCTTTATTAATCTTCACTTTTCGTCCTTGCCACAGTGGCGCGGTGCGGCGCCCGTGCAACGAGCCATCGAGGCCGGTGATGACTATCTCGGTGTCACCGTCTTCGCACTCGATGCTGGAATGGATACTGGTCCCATTTATGTGAATGAAAAAGTTCTACGTAATCCGTTATGGCGTACCAGCGAAGCGCTCACCGAACTTGCAACGGTCGGTTCGACAGCGGTGCTAGCAACACTTGATCTTATTGAAAATGGAACCATACCTTTGCCTCAGAGTGATACTGGGGTATCGAGAGCGGCCAAGCTTCACAAAGATGAAGCGGTAATTGATTGGTCACAACCAGCAGCGCAACTGCGCAATAAGATCGCTGCCTTTTATCCAAACCCAATTGCCTTCACAATCTTTCGAGGCGCTCCACTCAAATTGGTCAGCTGCGCACTTGCTGCTGCTGATCTTGATTTAAAACCAGGCGAAATCCATCTCAGTAAGGCTGGGCTCTTTATTGGCACCGGGGAAGGGAATATAGAAATCCAGCGAGTGATTCCTGCCGGTAAGGGCGAGATGATTGGTGCCGACTGGGCCCGCGGTATCCAATTAATACAAGGTGATCTCTGTGGTTGAAGCGCGTCGCAATACATTTAAGAAGCCAAAGGCCGATCCGGTTCGTCTCTTGGTATTTGATATTTTGACTGAGGTAAACCGTCGGGATGGCTATTCCAATCTTTTACTACCGAGAGCCCTTGAGAAATCAGAGTTTGATGAACGAGATAAAGGTTTTGCCACTGAGTTGCTTTATGGAACTCTTCGAATGCAGGGTCGTCACGATTACATTCTTGCCCAAGTAAGTGATCGGCCTTGGGAGGAAGTCGATCCTGGAATCGTGGATGTCACGCGGATGGGGTTGCAACAAATCTTCGAGATGCGCGTACCCATGCATGCGGCTGTTTCGGAAACGGTCGAGCTCGCACGTAAGGTTTTAGGGGAGTCAAAAGCTTCATTTGTGAATGCACTTCTTCGAAAGGTCAGTGTGCAGACTCTGGACGAATGGTTACAACCAGCGCGGGAAATTTCTGACCCAGTCGTTCGCTTATCCACTCTTTACTCCCATCCAGAGTGGATAGTCAGTGCCTATTTCGATCTACTGCGTGACTTTGATGAAGTAGAGAAGTTATTACAGGTGAATAATGTTGCTGCGAAACCAACCTTTGTTTTCTGGCCGGGACGCTCATCACTTGAAGAATTTTCCGAATTTGGTGCGCTCCCCACTCCGTACTCAGAATTTGGTTTCAGGGCAGATGTTGCCCCGAGTGCACTTGAGGCAATCAGACGTCGTCGAGCGGGCGTGCAAGATGAAGGTTCACAATTAGTTGCATCAATTTTTGCGAGTGCTGCGCGCGACAAGGAGAGCTGGCTCGATATCTGCGCCGGTCCCGGTGGTAAAGCAGCACTCCTTGCATCGCTGGCAGCCAAAGATTCTCACCTATTTATTGCAAATGAACTCTCCCAAATACGAGCCGATCTTGTCTCCCAGGTAGTTGGCGGGGCCGAGGTGTGGGTTGGAGATGCGAGAGAGATCGCAACACATGGTCAAACATTTGATGCCATTTTGGCAGATGTGCCATGCACTGGAATTGGCGCACTGCGCCGACGTCCGGAAGTGCGTTGGCGTCGAAGTATTGCCGATCTAAGATCCTTAACTTTATTGCAAGCAGAGATCGCTAATGCTGCCATCGAAGTACTCAATCCGGGCGGAATCTTTGGCTATGCCACCTGTTCACCACATTTCGCCGAAACAAGTATCGCAGTAGCCGATATTCTAAAAAAGCATCCAGATCTTGAGCAGATTGATATCACTCCATATCTACCAGCAGAGTTAGAGCATGCGGTTCGGGATAAATCGCTATCGCTCTGGACTCAACGCCACAACACGGATGCCATGTTCCTAGCCCTCTTTCAAAAGAAGCGGTAGGTAATATTTATCCATGGGGATTCGAATAACGCCTAGTATTTTAAACGCAAACTTTAATGATCTTGAGAATGAGATTAAAAAGATTGCTGGCAATTCAGATCTGCTTCATTTGGATATTATGGATAACGTGTTCGTACCGAATTTCACCTTTGACTTTGCGGCGGCGCAAGAAATTATTTCATACTCCAGCCTTCCGGTAGATAGCCATTTAATGGTCGCTGATGTAGATAACATCGCCCCTGCTTATGCTGAAGCTGGAAGTGCAAGTGTGACCATTCACGCAGAGGCCGCCGACAATATTTCGCAAACGCTTCGAGCAATTAGGCAAGCGGGTGCGCGTGCTGGGTTAGCGCTTAAACCTGCTACTGAACTCGAACACTATGGAGACCTTATTGACGAGATCGATATGATCTTAATTATGACCGTGGAGCCAGGCTTTGGCGGACAAAAATTCATGACGTCCATGATGGAGAAGGTCAGTCGCGCTCGTGCGCTGATCGGTTCCAGACCTATTTGGTTGCAGGTCGACGGTGGAATATCGCCAGAGACGATCGAGATCGCCACTACCGCCGGTGCCGATACATTCGTTGCTGGGAGTGCGGTATTTAATTCCCCCGATCCGGCGGCGATGGTTGATGCGTTGCGATCGTTAGCGATGAAAATTGCGTAACAAGAGTGCAACTCGTTCGAGTAAACTCTGACCATGAAGTCTTTTGATGAACTCTTTGCTGAGCTGGCTCAGAAGGCGCTAGATCGCCCAGAAGGCTCTGGCACTGTTGCAGCCCTTGATGCTGGCGTACATTCCATCGGTAAGAAGATTATCGAGGAGGCTGGCGAAGTATGGCTGGCGGCAGAGCATGAATCCGATGATGCTCTTGCGCAGGAGATCAGCCAATTGATTTATCATCTACAAACACTGATGATCGCACGAGGACTTACCCCATCTGATATTTACAAGTTTCTTTAGGAGAATCAATGTTACGAATAGCCGTTCCCAATAAAGGATCACTTGCAGAAGAGTCACTCATAATTTTGAAGGAGGCGGGATATCGCCAACGCACGGATTCGCGAGACTTAGTATTAGCAGATCCTGCAAATGGCGTTGAATTTTATTATTTACGTCCACGTGACATAGCCATCTACGTTGGTTCTGGTGAGCTCGAGGCCGGAATCACCGGACGAGATCTTTTGATTGACTCGGCAGCTAGTGCACGGGAGATAATGTCGCTTAACTTTGCTGGTTCAACCTTTCGTTTCGCCGGACCAGTGGCAGCAAAGTATTCCACTCCTGATATCTCAGGTAAGCGAGTTGCAACCGCTTACCCAGGGTTAGTTTCACACCACCTGAAAGAACTTGGAATCAGCGCGCACGTTGTTCGACTCGATGGTGCAGTTGAGAGCAGCGTACGGCTCGGGGTTGCCGACCTGATCGCAGACGTTGTGAGTACTGGAAATACGCTCCGTCAGGCAGGCCTAGAAATATTTGGCGATCCAATCTTGTCAAGTGAAGCAGTTCTGATTACTCGAAGTGATGCAGAACTTTCACCCGAACTTGAAGTCATTGTCCGGAGATTGCAAGGAGTCGTGACGGCGCGTAAGTACGTCTTATTGGATTACGACATTGAGAAGACGCACCTAGAGAATGCCTGCGCCATCACGCCAGGGCTTGAATCACCCACTATCTCGCCACTACAAAAACCTGAGTGGGTTGCAGTGCGTGCAATGGTGCTACGTGATGAAACAAATCTAATTATGGATAAGTTATGGGCGCTCGGCGCACGCGGAATCCTTGTAACTGATATTCGTGCATGTCGGCTTTAGCCACGTCGATCTGAAACTGATTCTTCAATCTCTTCTCGGGTGATGCCAAGCAGATAAAGCACGCTATCCAGGTACGGGGCGCTGACCGCACTATCAGCGGCTGCCCGAACCGCAGGTTTTGCATTAAATGCAATACCGAGGCCCGCGAGGGCGATCATGTCGAGGTCATTTGCGCCATCGCCAATTGCAACAGTTTGTTCAATCTCAACTTTTTCTATTGCAGCAAATTCACGTAGGGCTTGTGCCTTGGCTGCTCTATCGATTACCGGGCCTGTGATTTCACCGGTGAGTTTGCCGTCGATAATTTCTAGCCCGTTTGCTCGATAATTTTTAATTTGAAGTGATTGCAGCAGCGGTTCGATTACTTCAATAAAGCCACCAGAGACAACGGCCACGCTATGACCGAGTTTATGGAGAGTGGCAATCAAAGTCTTAGCTCCTGGAGTAAGCGTAATTTCTGATCTTACTTGCGCAATGGCGTCATCAGAGAGTCCAGCCAAGAGCCGAACCCTGGCGCGTAGGCTCTCTTCAAAATCAAGATCACCGGCCATCGCCTGTTCTGTAATCGCTTGAATTTGGGTAGCGACACCGGCCTTTGCGCCAAGGAGTTCAATTACTTCCTGCGATATGAGAGTTGAGTCCATATCAAGGATGACTAATTTCTTCGCCCAGCGCATCAAGCCACCAGGGGAGACTGCGATGTCGATACCAAGAGCACTGGCAAGTGGTGACAAACTCTGCTTCAAAGTAGGCGTATCGCTACCGCTGACAATGCATTCGATAGCAGTCACTGGGCAACTTGCGGTGCGTTGAATCCGCTCAATATTTGCACCAGCCACCACGACCGCAGATGCAATCTGGGCAATCGCAGCCGGTTTCAGATCTTGCGAAAGTAGAACGATATGAGTCAGTCCAGTCTTAGCTGCAATCGTTTCACCCTCTTGTTCTGAGAATGCAATTGCAACATCTAAATTAAGTTCATCTCCTCGTGCGGTGAGATCACTCTCAATTGCTTGTGCATGGGCACGATCGAGTGAAATTAAAATTGTCAGAATAAGGCGTGAGCGAATAACTACCTGCTCTATATCAATGATTGAAATTGAGAACGGAGCGAGTGTTTCAAAGAGCGCTTCGGTGATGCCTGGTCGATCTTCGCCTGAGACGAGAATAAGTCCAGTGAAATGTGCTCTTTTCGCTGCATCCATATGCTCAGATTATCGTGAATCACAGCGCCGAGGATGCGAAATGAAGAGATTAGCCTCAAATACAGACTATCTTTTGGCTCTATGAGCAACGCATCCGTACTAAAAACCAACAATGTCACTGTACTTCGTGACTCTCGGGTAATTCTTGGGCCGCTCAATTTTTCCATTAATGAGGGGGAGCGCTGGGTCATTCTCGGCCCCAATGGCGCTGGAAAATCTACCCTTCTGAATTTATGTGCAACGCGCTCCTTTCCTACCACCGGATCACTTCATATATTAGATAAAGAGATGGGGAGAGTTGATCTCTTTGAATTGCGAACAAGAATCGGACTTGTAGGTGTTGGAATTTCAGAGGATATTCCTTATGGTGAATTAGTTCGCGACGTTGTTGTGACAGCGGCCTACGCCATTCTCGGTCGTTGGAATGAGGGCTATGATCTTTGGGATGAGTCACGTGCGGTCGCACTTCTGACAACCTTCGGAGTCCGTGAACTAGCTGATCGAGCTTATGGAACGTTAAGTGAAGGAGAAAAGAAGCGAGTACAGATTGCTCGGGCGCTGATGGCTGACCCAGAATTGCTGTTACTTGATGAGCCCACGGCAGGTTTAGATGTCGGTGGCCGTGAAGATTTGCTGGCACGCTTGAGTGGCTTTGCCGCCGATCCGATGGCACCAGCAACTGTAATTGTTACGCATCACATCGAGGAAATCCCAGTGGGGACAACCCATGCGCTCTTGCTAAAAGACGGAAAAATTGCAGTGAGCGGTCCAGTCAACCAAGTAATTACTAGTGAGCATGTAAGCGCTGTCTTTGGGGTCCGGGTAAGCGTCGAATCTATTGACTCTCGATTCTCTGCCCGTGCAATTCACTAATGGATTCACTTTATTCTCCGATCCATCCGAGCTGGAATGAAATAATTTCTGAACTAAAGCCAGAGATTGATCGAACGTTCTCGCTGATCTCGGAAACAGATTTTATCCCCGCCACAAATCGAATCTTCGCCCCCCTTGCTATTGCGCGCGAGAGTATTCGAGTGGTGATCGTCGGACAAGATCCATACCCAAATCCCGATTTCGCCGACGGCTTTGCGTTTTCGGTACAGCCAGACGTTCGACCATTTCCTGCCTCGTTAATAAACATTTTTAAAGAGTTAGAAAGTGATCTCTCAATCCCACTCCCAGACAATGGAAACCTCGAGCGATGGAGTGAGCAAGGCGTAATGCTGATTAACCGTACTCTTACTACTAAACCTGGTGAATCACACACTCATCAGAGAGCTGGTTGGTTGGCTATTACAGAAGCAATTATTCGAAGCGCCGCTCAATCAGGGGCAATCGGAATTCTCTGGGGTGGAAATGCGCACCAGATGGAAGACCTCTTTGATTTTGGAAGTATTATTAAAAGTGTGCACCCGAGTCCGCTGAGTGCCTATAAAGGATTCTTCGGCTCTAAGCCATTTTCGCGTGCGAATGATCTGTTGATTGAACGAGGACTCACGCCAATCATTTGGTAGTTCTTGTAAAAAAATCAGGCGCCCACCGAAGTGGGCGCCTGATTTTTATTTTTGATAGATCTAGCCAACCCAGATATTGATTGGCGATTGCAAGAAGTAGATCATAAACAACCCGGAGACAATCCAAAGTAGTGGATGGACTTCCTTGCCACGTCCCTGTACCGCACGGATTACTACGTGTGTTACAAACCCAACTCCAATACCTACTGAGATATTATAAGTAAATGGCATGAGGATGATTGTGAGAAAAGCTGGAATTGCAATCCCTAAATCATCCCAATCAATGTTCTTGATCTGTGTCATCATCAAGAAACCAACAATGACTAGCGCCGGTGTTGCTGCCTCATAAGGTATGACTGCAACTAATGGAGCTAAGAATGTGGTGAGCAAGAAGAGGGCACCGGTGACAACTGAAGCAAGTCCAGTTCGAGCACCCTCGCCAACGCCTGCTGCTGATTCAATGTAGCTAGTGTTTGAAGAGATACTTCCTGCACCACCTGCAACTGCTGCGAGTGAGTCAACGAGAAGAATACGATTATTATTTGGAACATTTCCAGCATCATCTATAAGCCCTGACTCGTGTCCAATTGCAGTGACCGTACCTACTGTGTCAAAGAAATCAGAGAGAAGAAGCGTGAAGATGAAGAGGATTGCTGTGATCACTGGAACGCGATCAAATGATCCGAAGAGGTTGAAATCTCCAATAAGTGAGAAGTTTGGGGTATCTACAACTTTATCGGGCATCGCTGGAACGTTGAGGTTCCACCCCTTTGGATTAACCGCGCCAGTAGCACCGTTAAATAGTGGGCCAATCTTAAAGGCGGATTCAATCGCGATAGCTACACCGGTAGCGGCGACGATTCCAATAAGAATTGCACCCTTTACCTTTTTTACCATTAAACCGATAGTAAGAAGTAATCCGAATGCAAAGACGATTACTGGCCATCCAACGAGGTTTCCATTGTCACCTAGAGTTACAGGTACGGGACCCGCTCCGGTACGACGAACGAAACCAGCATCAACCAAACCAATCAGCGCGATAAAGAGACCAATACCGACGGAGATTGCAATCTTGAGCTGACCAGGAACGGCGCGAAATACTGCACCACGGAATCCTGTGAGCACCAGTATCGTGATAATAATTCCTTCAATCACGACTAGACCCATTGCATCGGCCCATGTCATCTTCGAAGCAATGCCTACTGCAACGAAAGTGTTAAGACCAAGACCAGTCGCAAGTGCGAGTGGGAAGTTAGCGAAAACTCCCATCAGGATCGTCAGTATTCCAGCCATTAAAGCTGTCATCGCTGCCACGAGTGCAAGATTTGGGACGTCGCCGCCACCGATATATTTTCCATCAGCATCTTTTGCAAGACCAATGATGAGTGGGTTAAGCGCCACGATGTAGGCCATAGTGAAGAATGTGACGATACCGCCACGTACTTCCTGGGCTACTGTCGATCCGCGCTCTGATATTTTAAAATAACTATCGAGCATTGTTGTGCCTTCCTCATTTTGATATCGGGGGTGGTTGCGACCCCGTGTGAAATGACGGCCCACAGACCGATCGCAGATGGGGAGTCCAACAATGGGCTAAAAATATATGAATCAGGAGCTTATTTAGCGAAAAGGCGCGCAAGTAAGCCGAAGGAAATAGCGATTGACTGCCCAATCAGAAGCGCAAATAGCAGCGTGCCTACCCCAATAGTGCCGCCTAACGCCCAACCAGCTAGCGAGACAACAACTTCTAGTGCCAAACGCACCCGAGCCACTCGGATTCCAGTGCGTTGATGGAGACCTGTCATTGCACCATCTCGAGGACCAGGACCTAAGCCGCAGGTGATGTAAAGGGCCGAACCAATACCAACCATCGCAATCCCGATCAGGGTAAGAGCAATCCCCGAGACAAGTGAGCCTTGTTTTGGAAATATCTTTGTGCCAATCTCGATGAAGGTAGAGATAACGAGAATATTTAACACCGTGCCAAATCCAGGACGTTCTCGAAGCGGGATCCACAGCGCCAGCACCAGTGCGCCAATGATCAGTGTTGTCACACCGATCGATAGCCCTGTCTTGAGTGAGAGTCCCTGCGCTAGCACAGACCAAGGAGCGTTACCAAGACTGGATTGAATAATGAGTCCATCACCTAAACCAAAAATTGCCAGACCGAATAGGAGTATAGATACTCGCTTAAATGAGAGATCCCAACGACTCGTGCCAGTCCATGGCAATACCGGCACAGTGCGGTGTGGTTTGAGAAAGTTAGCTACATTATTTAACTGCATTTAGGCAAGATATCATTTGCATGCATTGTTAAGTATCCTTCCGCTATGTTTATTGGTGCTGGAACGCTCATTAATATCTTCGCCATTATCGGCGGGGCAAGTGCGGGCGTTCTTGTAGGTGGACGCATGTCCACTCGTACTCGCTCACTGATCACCGATGTACTTGGCCTGATCACCATTCTTGGAGCGGCCACAGCGCTCGTTCCCATTTCTGGGAAAATTTATATAGATGCACTCCCGCAGGGGTGGCCACTCCTTGCAGTTCTTGGTTCGCTATTAATCGGCGGCGTTATGGGTAGTGCACTTAATCTTGAATCTCGACTTGAAAATATAGGCCACTACCTGCGTCGTCAATTTAGGGCAGAAGGTCAAGGGACTTTTGTCGAAGGATTCCTCTCTTCCTCACTTCTCTTTGTAATAGGCCCACTTGCAATCTTGGGATCAATTAGCGATGGCATGGGTACTGGAACCGATCAGTTAATTCTCAAATCATCGCTCGACTTCTTCGCCGCCATGGCATTTGCGGCAAGCCTTGGTTGGGGAGTCGCCGCCTCGGCTATCCCAGTCGGGATTTACCAAGGACTTTGGACTGTGGTCGGCTTCTCGCTGGGAAGCATTCTCTCTGACTATCAAATCGACGCGATGACAATCGTGGGTGGATTAATGCTGGTTTCAATTGGCCTTGGACTACTCAAGATAAAAACAATCGCCGTCGGAAACCTGCTACCGGCGCTCCTGATAGCGCCACTTTTAGTAGGAGTGCTACACCAATTTAAATAGTGCTGGCATCAATGACAAATCGATATTTCACATCGCTAGCCACTGTTCGCTCGTACGCTTTATCAACATAGTCAGCCTTAATCACTTCAACATCACTGACGATATTATTTTTTGCGCAGAAATCAATCATCTCTTGCATCTGTGGAATCCCACCAATCATTGAACCAGCCAGTGACTTTCTTCCGGCTAATAGCGATCCCACATGAACTGGATACGGTTGCCCAGGAAGTCCGATCACGACGAGAGTGCCATCAACTTTCAACATCGCAAGATAAATATTTATATCAATCTGTGCGCTGACGGTGTTAAGGATGAGATCAAAAGATCGATTGAGTTTCTTTAACTCTTGTGGATCACTCGTCCCAATAAATTCATCGGCTCCCATCGCCTTCGCATCAGCTGCCTTTGCGGGGGAGTGCGACAAGACCGTGACATGTGCACCGAGGGCATGAGCAAACTTCACGCCCATATGACCAAGTCCGCCCAGTCCCATAATCGCAACTCTCTTCCCAGGACCGGCTTTCCAATTTTTCAAAGGAGAGTAGAGCGTGATTCCAGCACAGAGAAGTGGTGCGACACCATCGAGTGGAAGGTTCTTTGGAATTGTCACTGCATAATCTTGATCAATCACAAAGTTATTGCTGTATCCACCCATGGCAACTGTGGTTCCATCGCGTTCAAGGGTGTTATATGTACCGGTCATACCTTCGGCGCAATACTGCTGCAGTCCAGCCACACATTGTTCACATTTACGACAGGAATCGATAAAAACACCAACTCCGATGTGATCACCGACTGCGAATTTCGTCACCGCGCTTCCGATTTCTCGAACCACGCCGGCGATCTCGTGACCTGGAACCATAGGAAATAGTGCAGGGCCCCACTCTTCTCGCACTTGGTGAATATCTGAGTGACAAATTCCGGCGTAAGAGATATCAAGTGCCACATCAGTTGGCCCAATATTTCGACGGGAAAATTCGTATGGGAGAATTGACGCTCCAACGCTCTGTGCCGCTAGTCCTCGTGATTGCATTTTTTCTCCTTAGGTAGATAGTTGTTAAATTTGATTAAATGGCAGTGAATCATGAGAGACGTGACCGGCTCGCGAGTTTCTGGCTGTGACTCCTCGCATATGGTGTCGACGACAGAGCACTTCGTATGCAACCTCAGACGAACTATCGACATCGGCAACAACTACCTGTTCGCCCTCAGTGACCATCTTGCCACCTACTGTTCGCGCATTGTGAGTTGCCCTCGAACCACACCAGCAGAGCGCTTCTACCTGAAGTGTGTTGACCCGATCTGCCAGCTCGACCAGCCGAGCAGAGCCAGGAAAAAGCGCGGTTCGGAAGTCAGAGAGAATTCCAAATGCATATACATCAATCCCTAATCCATCAACGATTCGAGCAAGCTCTTCTATTTGTGCTGGTTGATAAAATTGTGCTTCGTCGCAGATCACGTAATCAATCCGCTCACCCATAGATAGTTTTTCAACGACGAATTTATGGATATCAAAGCCGGGGAGTACCTCAATCGCAGGGCTTGTTAAACCTAACCGTGACGAAATTTTCCCTGAACCAGCGCGGTCTTGTGAGGTAAAGATAAGACCACCGCGACCACGTTGTTGATGATTATGAGCAGTCTGCAACGCCAGCGTTGACTTCCCACTGTCCATGGTTCCGCAGTAGTAAATGAGTTCAGCCACGAGCGAGATCTTGCCACAACTTCTTATGAAAGTCGCAACTCTCTAGGTTTTGGAGAGCACGCCGATTTCTTCCAACCGCTTCTCAAGTCTTGGTGCGAGGTACCTACTCATTGCTACAGATAAGTGTGACGCGTCGCGATAAACGACTACGCCGTCGATAACCGCCACACACTTTTCTTCACAAAGCCATGAAGTTGGATTGATTGCGAATAGACCAGGGGCAACCTCTGAATCTATTCGTACTGAGGTATCGCAGCGACTCAACTTGCCCGAAGCAAGGCAATCGGGGATATCGACGATCGGATTAGGTGTGTCGGTGAGATAAATCGGATACTGAGTAAAGTCACGAATTCGATCGAGCGCTTTCGATTCTCCAGCAAGCCACCAATCACGTGATGGAATATTTGAGTACGGAGCCGTTGGTGGTTGTAACCCGGTCATAATCACAGCAAGCGGACTCTCGCTCTTAATTCGCGCCACCGTCAAATCACGAAATTTCTGACATTCTTCAACAACGTATTGCGAGGATAGTTCTTTGATTACTTCAGCAGCAGCACAGGAAGATTTAGTCAGTGAGATGACCTTAATCCCACGCTTCTTGCCGATCAGATCTAGCGCCGGCAGCCACTGTGCGGCATGAGAATCTCCATAAAGAAAAATTGATTCTGGTGCAGTCGTATCCCCATATTCACATGCCGGAGAGATGGTCTGACGAATTTTGATGTGGCAACCATCTCCATCGCTGGCTGGTTTTGCCGGATTTCAGAGAGCGAAAAGGTCTTTCCACTGGCTAGCGCTACCGAGTTGTTCTGGGATGTGAAAATGAGGGCGCCAATAAGTACGCATATGATCGTGGCAACACCGGCGTAGGCGAGTGACTTCACATCACTAATTCGCCTTTCACGAAGAGGGTTTTCGATGTAACGATGAGTGAGCCCAGCTAGACCCACCGTGGCTAGTAGTAGCGATATTGTCTCGAGCGTTGAGACATTTCGGCCAAGATAAACCGCCGGAATGACCAACACTGGCCAGTGCCAAAGATAAAGTGGATACGAGATTGCACCCAGCCATTGCACAATGCGGGATCGCACAATAACCATGGCAGAACCTGGCCAATCATTTTTCGTGAACAGGAGTAGCGCTGTTGCGAAAACTGGGAGCGTGGCTGCCATACCAGGGAAAGCGGTAGCGTCATCGAAGATAAATATTGAGTAGGCGATCATTAGGCAGGCTATCAAGACCAACGACACAGTTAAGAACTTAGAAGTAATTACTACTTTCTTCGGTATGAAAAGCAAGAGGGCACCGAGAGCTAACTCCCATGCTCTCGTTGGCAGAATATAAAATGCCCAAATTGGTGATGTTGCAGTGAGGTAGAGCGAAAAGATGAATGACGAGAGGAAGATTGCTAGGACCCCAGAAACAAGGACCCTACGACCACACTTGTAGAGCAACACAATGATGATCGGCCACACTAAATAGAATTGTTCTTCTACCGCTAGCGACCAAAAGTGAATGAATGGTGACGGGGTGGTATCGAGATTTTGATAATCGTTCTCCCATAATGCGAAGAGAAAATTTGAGATGTAGGTTGAGGCGGCGATCAGATCTCGACCAAGGCTCTCTCGTAAGGATTGAGGAAAGATAATCCACGCGCTCAAGCCAGTTACAACGATGACAGTCAAAGAGGATGGGAGCAAGCGTTTTGTTCTCCGTGCGTAGAACCGGAGAAATTTCAAAGTACCTGTCTCACTGATTTCTCGAATTAGTAAACCGGTAATGAGATAACCCGAGATTACGTAGAAAATATCAACGCCAATGTAACCACCAGGGATCCATTTTGCGTGGTAGACCAAGACTAAAACGGCGGCTAAGGCACGGAGAGCTTGTATCCCCGGATTACGATCCTGTTTTTTCATCCACTGATAAGTGCGTGGATCGTAATCTCTGGGGCATGGTCATTAATTTTTGCACGACCGCCTAAAAATGAAATCTCACTGAGAACCACAATGTCACTTACGAATCCACCGGCAAGGCGCACTAAATCAATTGCCGCCACCAATGTGCCACCAGTCGCTAAAACGTCATCAACTAAGAGCACCTTCGATCCTGGTTGGAAAGCATCGATATGTATCTCTATCTCATCCACGCCATACTCAAGCCCATATTGCTTTGCATGCGTGCGAAAGGGGAGTTTTCCTTTTTTGCGAATTGGTACGAACCCGCACTTCTTCTCAATCGCAATAGCGCTGGCGAATATGAACCCTCGAGCCTCGATGCCCGCCACGATTGAGCTATCTGAATCAAAACGCGACATTGCCGTGACGACGGATTTAAATGCGTCTGCGTCACTGAGTACTGGGGTGATGTCCTGGAAGAGAACTCCCGGAACGGGATAGTCAGGAATAATCCGAATCAGAGATAACGCTTGATTGATTTCCATCGCGTCGCTCTCACTTTTCTATGTGTCCGAACGGGGACTTGAACCCCGAAGCCCTTGCGGGCACTAGCACCTCAAGCTAGCGCGTCTGCCAATTCCGCCACCCGGACGAGACCACTTGCTTCTCGTGCCTAGATCACCTTGCGCAACTATCACGCGCTAGGAAATCTTAGGTGAGGAGAGTACCAATCCGACCATGCCTTAGCAAAATGTCAGCGTATTGAACTACCTAATCTCTGCGCTTCAGGGGATACTTTCGCCATGACTGATGATGCCAAAACTATTCAAAACCAAAAACTGCGCGAAGAGCTCGAAGCCGATGTAATTGCGATCTGCCAAGGACTCATCCGTATTCCAAGTGTTAACTACGGAGAAGGTCGTGGCGACGAGAAAGCCGCTGCCCAATATGTCGTTGACCTACTCGCCGAAGTTGGAATCACTTCCAAAGTTTATCAATCAGCACCAAATCGTTGCAACGTCATCGCCCAACTTGAGAGTTCAAATCCGGAGAGGGCGGGACTAGTTGTGCACGGCCACCTCGATGTGGTTCCAGCCATTGCCGAAGACTGGAGCGTTGATCCCTTTGGTGGAATTTTAAAAGATGGTTTTATTTGGGGTCGCGGCGCGGTAGATATGAAAAATATGGATGCAATGATTTTGGCAGTTGTTCGCCAGTGGGCACGCATCGGATACAAACCACCCCGTCCGATCACGCTTGCATTCTTTGCCGACGAAGAGGCAGGAAGTTCGTTTGGATCTAGATGGATGGTCGAGAAGCATGCTGATGTTTTTGCTGGTTGTACTGAAGCAATCTCTGAGGTTGGTGGTTTTTCAATCACCTTACCTAATGCAAAGCGTTTCTATTTTGTGGAGACAGCAGAAAAGGGAATTCACTGGATGCGTTTAGTTGCAACTGGTCGAGCGGGTCACGGCTCTGTGATTAACGAAGAGAACGCGATTACCGCACTCTCAGAGGCGGTCGGAAAAATCGGACGTTATGACTGGCCGCAGCGCTACACATCAACTGTTAAGCGTCTCTTTGAAACTGTTGCTAAGGCTTCCGGTAAACCTTTCGATCTCAAAGACTTACGTCCATTGCTCTCAGAGTTTGGTTCGGCATCTCGAATGATTGGTGCCACACTTCAAAATACCGCGAACCCCTCAATGCTCAGTGCTGGTTATAAAGAGAACGTTATTCCAGGCGAAGCTACTGCTGTTGTCGACGGACGTTTTCTACCCGGGTATGAAGACGAGATGAATGAAACTATCCGCGAGATTGTTGGGCCAGATATTCGGGTAGAGACAATCGTGACAGACATAGCACTTGAGGTGCCCTTCGAAGGCGACTTGGTAGATGCGATGTGTGCCGCACTGATCAAACATGATGGCGATGGAATCCCTGTCCCATTCACAATGAGTGGTGGAACTGATAACAAAGCTCTTTCAAAGATCGGCATTATCGGCTACGGATTCTCACCACTCAAACTTGATCCGGAATTAGACTTCATGGCGCTATTCCACGGGGTTGATGAGCGAGTACCTGTTGATGGTCTGCTCTTTGGTGTAAATGTATTGAAAGATTTCTTAGAGACTGCTTGATACATCGTTGAGTGCACTTCGCACTACATTGGGAAGCGAAATCTCCTCAACTGTTAGCGCTCCACGGAGTTGTGCACCTGTTCGTGCACCAATAATTGCGCTGGTGACACCCGGTGCATCACGTACCCAAGCAAGGGCTACTTCAAGCGGTGAATAACCAAGGCCACCTGCTGCAGCCACAACTGCCTCTACGATCCGAGCACTTCGCTCGTCCATATAAGGTGAAACAAATTGCGCGAAGTGTGGTGTCGCACCTCGTGAATCAGATGGTGTGCTTTGGCGATATTTTCCAGTGAGTACACCGCGACCAAGTGGTGACCATGCAAGTAGACCAAGACCAAGTGCTTGGGCACAGGGAGCCACTTCACTTTCGATGGTCCGATTGAGAAGTGAGTATTCATTTTGTAAGGTCGTAATGGGAGCCTTGGCGCTATTGGATGATTGCACCGTTACAGCTCGGGAACTTTGCCAACCCGAAAAATTAGAGAGCCCGACGTACCGTGCCTTGCCTGAAGCGAAGGCATAGTCAAGGGCCGAGAGTGTGTCTTCCAGGCCAACGTTTTCATCCCATGTGTGAATCTGCCAAAGATCAACAAAATCGGTACCAAGTCGCGAAAGCGAACGGTCTAGTTCGGCAATGAGAGATTGGCGTGAGTTATCTACCGTGCGAATGCCGCCAGGAAAAGTAATGCCAGCCTTTGTCGCGATCACAATTTCATCACGAGTAAAAAGCGTTCCGATTAATCCACCAATGATTCGCTCGGAATCACCATCTGCATACAGAGCCGCGGTGTCGAGAAAATTTCCGCCGGCTTCTATGTAGGCGCGCGCCTGTTCTGCGGCTTCGTAAGTATCAGTATCTCGACCCCATGTCATAGTGCCAAGACCAAGCCTGGAAATATTTAGCCCGCTGGTGCCGGCTCGTCTTCGCTCCACCGCTCTTACCGTCCTCTACTAAAGTCACTTTGCATGGGTTGCACCCTAGCAAGCCAAGAATGATAAAGACCGATAATCTTGCACTATGGCACGAATCGTTTTGCTACGTCATGCGCATTCAACTGCCAATTCAAAAAGCATTCTGGCCGGTCGCACCGCTGGTGTTGGGTTGAGCGAATCCGGAAAATCGCAAGCAGCAGATTTAGTCCACCGAATCGGTGACTATGGATTTGATCTGATCGCAACCAGTCCACTTCAACGCTGTCACGAGACGCTAGCGCCTTGGATGGTGAGCCACGGTGCAAAGTCTCAATTGGTAATTGATGAAGAGATTAGTGAAGTTGATTACGGTTCATGGAGCGGGAAAAGTCTAGTATCACTACGCAAGAAAGCGCTGTGGAAGGTCGTGCAACGCCATCCAAGTCAGATGCAATTTCCAGATGGCGAGTCACTGCTTGAGATGCAAAATCGCGCATTGCGCGCTTTTTATCGCCTTGACTCCGCCAAAGGTAAGGGACCACGTCTCCTGGTTTCTCATGGAGATGTCATTAAGTCGCTAGTCGCGCACGCTTTAGGGATGCATTTAGATAGCTTTCAAAAGATTGTGATCGATCCAGCATCGTTAACCATCATCGATACCGATGACGGCACAAGTCGGCTAGTACGACTCAATGATGTCTCAGGTTCGCTCAAGGGCAAGGATGCAAGCGGGAAAATATCAGTCGCTGATGCCCTTGGTGGATCAATTGGTAACTCGAAAACGCTGCGCAGTAAGTCAGGTAAGAAAAAGTAATGCCTGGTCTTCGCTATCTCTTTGATTCACCTGATCGATTTATCGTTGGCACCATTGGGGCTGCTGGCGAGCGAGAGTTTTATTTTCAAATTCGCCAAGGCGATCGACTAATTTCAATGGCGACCGAGAAATCTCAAGCCGCGGCACTGGCCGAACGTATCTCGACAATTATTAAAGAGATTAAGAAAAGCGCACCACTTGCTGCTGTCGTCAATTCAACAAGGGATGAGGCACCACTTGAGCTCCCGCTCGATAATGAATTCACAGTTGGTGCGATCGGAATCGCCTTCGATGCCGCAGCGTTAGAGATTGAGATTTCATTCTCATCAGATCAGCAGCCCATTAATGATGGCGATGAGTCGGACAATTCGGTAGAAAATTCGATTGTTCAGGTAACGCTAGATCTGTCGCAATCACTCTCGTTTGTTACTCGTACCCAAGCACTTGTCGCAGCCGGTAGACCACTCTGTCCCTTCTGTACCCAAGCAATTGACCCAAGAGGGCATCTATGTCCACGAGCTAATGGGTATCGACGATAGTGAACGAGTGGGTTCTTCACAGCCAAGAAATTGCACGAGCTGGTCAATTAGAAATAACAGGTCGATTAGTAGATGCTTCAAATGCAACGCTCTTCGGAACTGTCACACATGAAGATGAGTCTTTCGAGATTATTTATAAGCCAATTGCGGGGGAGAGGCCGTTGTGGGACTTTCCAGATGGATCACTTGCCGGGCGTGAATACAGTTCATTCTTACTTAGTGATTTGGCGGGTTTTAATTGCGTTCCGCCAACTATTTTGCGTGAGGGCCCAGCAGGCTTTGGAATGGTACAGCGCTGGATTGATATCGATGCAGAGATTGATTTAGCAGAGTACTTCGGAAAAGATCTTTCGCAATTGCGTAACTTGGCTCTCTTTGATGCAGTCATTAACAATACTGATCGCAAAATTGGCCATCTCTTACCCACGGTTGATGGGAACCTATTCGGTTGCGATCACGGAGTTACATTTCACGAAGAAGATAAATTGCGCACTGTCCTTTGGCAATGGGCTGGCGATGCACTCACTTCCTCTGAGATTGAGATCCTTCGTAACACGCTGGTAGTACTTGATCAACATAAAGCACAATTTGCAGAACATTTATCGATCAGAGAAATTCAATCTACGATACGGCGGATAGAGTCAATATTGCATGAAAGCGCCATGCCATTACCCAGTGATGACTGGCCGCCAGTGCCGTGGCCAGCATTCTAAAAATATGTAGGCTCTGATTTCACGAGATGTAGGGATATCATTGGGCTATGAAATCTTGGCCATCGGTTCATATCAATTCGATGGACAAGACTCATCTCACAATCGCACCACTCTCGCTCTATAACACCGCGACCCAATCAGTAGAAAAACTCGAGTGGAAGAACCTCTATCGAATGTATGTCTGCGGTATTACCCCTTATGACGCTACCCATCTAGGTCATGCTGCTACGTATCTCACCTTTGATTTAATCCATCGCTTTCTAGAATTTGCTGGTTCGCAGGTGCGATTTGTTGAGAATATTACCGATATTGATGATCCACTCTTTGAACGAGCCAAGCGCGATGGTGTTAATTGGCACGAATTAGCCACCTCACAAATTGAACTTTTCCGCAGCGATATGGTCGATCTACATGTAATCCCACCAGATCACTACATCGGTGTGATCGAGTCAATGGATCTCATCATCGCTGCAATCTCCGAATTGGTTGCGCAAGGTTCGACCTATTACCTCGATGGAGATTTATATTTTCGTGTGGGAATGGATCCGCAATTTCGTAAACGAAGTCATATTTCCGATGAACTTGCATATGAATACTTCTTAACACGTGGGGGAGACCCTGACCGGGTCGGTAAGGAAAATCCGTTTGATGCGCTGGTCTGGAAAGCCCAACGTGAGGGAGAGCCTAGCTGGGAGAGCCCATTCGGTATTGGAAGACCGGGTTGGCACATTGAATGTTCTGCGATCGCGCTGCACTACCTACGCCCTGATGCAGGTGATGATTTCGCAATTGATATTCAAGGTGGAGGAAGCGACCTCGTCTTTCCGCATCACGACATGTCTGCCGCACAAGGGTTCGTCGGCACCAAACAAAATTTTGCAGAATTTTATGTTCACGCGGGGATGATCGGTCTCAACGGCGAGAAGATGAGCAAATCACTTGGAAATCTGGTTTTTGTTTCAACTCTCATTCACGAGGGAGCGGACCCAATGGCCATTCGATTGGCGTTGATGGGCCATCATTACCGAAGCGACCACATGTGGAGTAGCGACGAATTACTGCGATCAACGCAATTATTCGACCGTCTTCGCGAAAATCTCTCCCGAATTGAAGTCGCCCCAACAGTTCCAGTTATACAGAAGATCATCAGTGCGATTTCACAAGACCTTGATACCGTTGCCGCAATTTCGGCGCTCACTCAATGGTGTGACGATTGCGAAGAGGGAATTTCTGGTGGTTCACCAGGGGAGCTTTCTCGGGCGCTAGATGATTTACTCGGTCTAGCTTTTTAAATCTCAACCTTAGTTCTCACTCTGTCTGCGGAGAAACCTCTCTAGTTCACGCGCAATTTCATCCCCTGAAACATCTTTAAATTCAGCAGCGTCTTTGCTCGCCTCCAGCGCCTTTACATACTCCGACACCTCGGTGTCATCTTGGGCCATCTCTGAGACTTCCTTCTCCCACTCTGCAGATTGGCGGTCGAGATCGCCGAGTGGGATTGGGATTTCTAGGAAATCTTCCAACGCATTGACAAGTGCCAATGTTGATTTTGGTGAAGGAGAATCTGATGCATAGTGCGGAAGTCCAGCCCAGAGTGAAACCGCGTCGATTCCTCTTCGATAACAACTATCGACGATGATTCCGAGAATTCCGGTAGGTCCTTCATATTTACTCACCTCAACACCGAGACGACGAGCGATATCGGGATGGCCACCACTTCCACTTACTGAAATTGGTCGTGTGTGTGGAACATCTGCCAACATCGCGCCCAGTGTGATTACCAAATCAACTTCGAGGTCATCGGCAAGATCCAAGAGCAAACTCGTAAAAGTTTTCCATTTCATAGATGGCTCAACGCCAAGGACGAGCACAAAATCATTTTCAAGATGTGGTGTTGCTAGCCCGTACACCTGAGTTGAAGGCCAATTAACGCTACGAACCTGCGAATCATCAATTGTCATCATTGGCCGAATCACTTGAAAATCATAGAAATCTTCCGGGTCATATTCTGAAATGAGAATCGGTGACGGACCATCAATGCGGATATCAAGATTTTCCATGATGTGAGTCAAAGCCCCAGTGGCCGATTCACCAGCATCACTCCACCCCGAAAAGGCGACGATCATCGTTGGTGATCGCAGAGGTGGAATCGTAAATATCTCCATATCTCTCACCTTACGGTAACCTTCACGTCGTGACGAGTGCAAAAACACCATCAGAGCTAAGAAAAGCGCTCTCCAGTCGGGTCGTAATCGCCGATGGCGCCATGGGAACGATGCTGCAAGAAGCAGATCCGACCCTAGAAGATTTTCAAGGTCACGAGGGCTGCAATGAGATCCTCAACGTCTCCCGTCCAGATATTGTGCGAAGCGTCCATGATCGCTACCTCGAAGTTGGTGTTGATGCGATTGAGACAAATACCTTTGGTGCAAACTGGGCGAACTTGGCGGAGTACGCAATTGAAGATCGAATCTATGAATTGGCCTATGCGGGTGGAGTGATCGCTCGGGAAGCTGCCGATGCATACTCAACTCCGGAGAAGCCACGCTTTGTGCTTGGTTCACTTGGACCTGGCACGAAGTTACCAAGTCTTGGGCACACCACCTATGCATATCTTCGAGATGCCTACGAAGTTGCATCTCAAGGTCTTGTTGATTCTGGTGCTGATGCACTTTTAATTGAAACAACCCAAGATTTACTGCAAGCGAAAGCGGCTATTAATGGCGCACGCGCTGCCATCGATAAGTCAGATCGAGATATTGTTTTAATTGCGCAAGTAACTGTCGAAACAACTGGAACGATGTTGCTCGGTTCTGAAATTGGCGCCGCACTCAATGCGCTTGAACCACTGAATATTGATCTGATTGGCCTCAACTGCGCCACTGGTCCAACCGAAATGTCAGAACATTTGCGATACTTGTCTAAGAATGCATCATGTGCGATCTCAGTAATGCCAAACGCTGGATTACCAGAGCTTGGTCCAGAAGGTGCAACCTATCCACTTGGTCCCGAAGCACTTGCGCAAGCGCTAGCAACCTTCGTCGATGATTACAAAATTACTCTCATCGGTGGTTGTTGCGGAACAACTCCGGCTCATATGGCCGCAGTTGTCGCTAAATTAGATCGTCGCCCTGTAACGGTACGAAACTCTGCCGCTGACCCTGGCGCTTCATCTCTGTACCAATACGTTCCATTCCGCCAAGACAATGCATTTCTCGCAATTGGTGAACGTACCAATGCCAACGGATCACGCGCCTTTCGCGATGCACTGATTGTGGAAGACTGGCAGACCTGTGTTGAGATCGCACGTGATCAGATTCGCGACGGCGCACATGTCTTAGATCTTTCAGTTGATTACGTTGGTCGCAACGGTGTTGAAGATATGACTCAACTTGCAAGCCGCTTTGCGACAGCATCAACTCTTCCGATTATGTTGGATTCAACTGAACCACAGGTTCTGCAAGCTGGGCTTGAACAACTTGGTGGCCGTTCAATCATTAACTCTGTTAACTATGAAGATGGAGACGGACCAACATCAAGATTTGCTCGCATTATGCCGTTGGTGGTTGAGCATGGCGCATCTGTTGTCGCACTTACAATTGATGAAGAGGGACAAGCCCGAACTGCTGAATGGAAATTGCGAGTGGCCCGACGTCTTATTACCGATTTAGTTGGTAACTGGGGCATGAAGGTCGGGGATATTCTGATCGATACTCTGACCTTCCCAATTGCAACTGGCCAGGAAGAGACTCGTCGCGATGGACTTGAAACAATCGCTGCTATCCGCACGCTCAAGTCTGAGTATCCGGAAGTTCAAACTACTTTAGGTGTCAGTAACGTTTCCTTCGGACTAAATCCAGCCGCTCGAGTAGTTCTCAATTCAGTTTTTCTACATGAGTGTGTCGCTGCTGGTCTTGACTCAGCGATCGTGCACCCTTCTAAAATTATGCCACTGGCCCGAATTGATGAAGCGCAACGTAAAGGAGCACTCGACCTGATTTATGATCGCCGAATATTTGATGGCGATAACTGCACCTTTGATCCACTTATTGAGTACCTGCAACTCTTCGAAGGTGTTGAACTTGCGGTCTCTCGCAATATCCGCGCCGCCGAATTAGCAGCGCTCCCGCTAGAAGCACGGCTAGTTCGACGCATTATTGATGGTGAAAAAGTTGGCCTGAGTGATGATCTAGATCTTGCCATGGCTTCAAAAATTGCACCTCTTGCAATTATTAATGATCACTTGCTCGAGGGCATGAAGACAGTCGGAGAACTATTTGGTAAGGGGGAGATGCAACTCCCATTCGTATTGCAGTCGGCCGAAGTGATGAAGACAGCTGTGGCCTACCTTGAGCCATTTATGGAGAAGACAGATGATGATGGACGCGGCTCAATTTTGCTTGCAACCGTCAAGGGCGATGTTCATGACATTGGGAAAAATCTGGTCGATATTATCTTGTCTAATAACGGTTTCCGGGTGGTTAATATCGGAATTAAACAGACGATTAATCAGATTATCGATGCAGCGCAAGCCTCTGATGTAGATGCAATTGGAATGTCGGGGCTCTTGGTTAAATCAACTGTAATTATGCGTGAGAATTTAGAAGAACTCACATCTCGTGGCCTCGACCAAAAGTGGCCAGTAATTCTTGGTGGAGCAGCACTGACTCGTGCCTTCGTTGAAGTTGATCTTGCTGAAAGTTTTCCAGGCGAAGTTCGATATGCACGCGATGCCTTTGAAGGCCTGGCGCTAATGGATGCAATTATGGGAGTGAAAAAGGGTGTTCCCGGCGCGGCCCTGCCAGCTCTACGTGAGCGAAAAGTGAGAGCAACTCCGAAGTCATCGCTCGATCTTGTAATTGATACAAAGCGAAGTGATGTTGCAATTGATGTGTCGATTCCCAAAGCCCCGTTCTATGGCTCTCGCATTGTTAAAGGCATTCCACTTGCTGATTACCTTGGAATGCTTGATGAGCGAGCTCTCTTTGTTGGCCAGTGGGGACTTAAGGGCAATCGTGGCGAATTTGAAGCGATGGTGGAAAATGAAGGTCGTCCACGATTGCGAGCGTTGCTTAATGAAGTTCAATCCCAAGGATGGCTCAATGCTGCAGTGGTCTATGGCTACTTCCCATGCGTGAGCGAAGGAAACGATCTCATCATCCTTCATCATGAAGGTCCACTAGCTGGAACCGAACGCACTCGTTTCTCATTTCCGCGCCAATCGCGTGATCGTAGATTGTGTCTTGCTGATTTCTTCGCCACTAAAGATTCTGGAAAGACAGATGTTGTCTCTTTCCACGTTGTGACCATGGGCAGTGTGGTTTCAGAAGCTGCTAACAAACTTTTTGCTGACAATAAGTATCGCGAATATATGGAGTTGCACGGCCTCTCGGTTCAATTAACTGAAGCGCTAGCTGAGTTTTGGCACGCACGAATCCGAGAAGAGTTAAAGGTTCGTGCCGAAGATGCACCTGACATTGCTGGAATTCTTGATCAAGGTTATCGAGGATCGCGTTACTCCTTCGGGTACCCAGCCTGTCCGGATATCGAACAACAGGTTCAACTCTGTGAACTGCTTGAACCTGGTCGAATCGGTGTAGAACTATCAGAAGAGTTCCAGCTCCATCCAGAGCAATCAACTTCGGCGATTATCGTTCATCATCCTGAAGCCAAATATTTCAACGCCAACTAAGAGCGATTTACTCTGATGTTTGCGGCAGCTTTCTTTGATATGGATGGACTCTTTCTTGACTCGGAAACCCATTGGCATGATGCACAGTTGGAATTTTGCGCCCGACATGGATACCAATGGGATGACGAAGATCAACGGATTTGCATTGGGGGACCACTCTCGCGAGTAGGTCAATACATCGCAGAGGTGTGCAAAATCGATCTATCTGGCAGCGATGTTGAAGCAGAAATTATTTCCATGATGTTGGTAAAACTCCGGGCTAGCGTTCACGTGATGCCCGGGGCGATGGATGCGGTTCTCTTACTGAAAGCGATCGCACCAGTTGCACTCGTTAGTGCTAGTCCTCGTAATTTGATGGATGCTGGTCTTGCCAGCCTGCCGACCAATCTATTCGAATTTACAATAAGTGCAGGTGATGTGAGGCGAACAAAGCCACACCCTGATCCGTATTTGGCAGCGGCAACTCGCTTAGGAGTGGACCCCCGAGAGTGCGTTGTCTTTGAAGATTCTATTCCAGGAATAACTGCTGCCCGATCTGCTGGAATGTATGTAGTCGCAGTTCCACAGTTCATTGAGGTTGCGGCTGCGTCGCGACAGAGAGTGATAGCAACCCTTGAAAGGCTCGACCGAAAATTTTTAAATGAAATTTATCAAGAAAATTAATTATGAGCAGGACAGATTGTTTTAAAGAAACACCAATCACATAACTTTGATGGTTTTGGTGGGAAGTAATTTCGTTCTATCGAATCTTGAATTTCGGCAGCAATCTGAAGCAACTTCTTCTCTGTTGATAGCAGTTCCCGTTCGGTTGGGGTGCTCTTCACGCTTCGTGAATCTCCGAGATAGTGCAGCATAAGAAGCGTTGGAATGACACCATGTAGTCGCCAATAGAGCAGCGCATAAATTCGAAGTTGAAAGAGCGCCTTCTCTTCCCATCCTGGCTTTGGTGATTTCCCAGTTTTATAATCAACAATTCGCACTTGACCGGTTGCAGCGACATCAATCCGATCAACGTACCCGTGTAGATAGATATCTTCCGAGAGGTCTTGCTCTAAATGCAGTTCCCGATGAGTTGCCTCGAAGGCCGATGGCGTCTCGAGTGTGAAGTAATTCTGCAAGAGCGCAGCAACTCGATCAAGCCACTCTTTTTCATTGAGGACAAGTGGGGCGATCTCAGGTTTTTGCTCTACTTGTGCCGTCCAACGTTGGGGAGCCATGGTGATTGCCATCTCCACAGTGCGCTCGGGCGCGGGAAGGTCAAAGATATCTTCCAAAATTGTATGGACGAGAGTTCCTCGCTCGGCATCGATACTGGGTGGCTCAGGTAGTTCATCGATAATTCGATACTTATATTTCTGAGGGCAGTTAGTAAATTCACTCATGCGGCTGGGGGAGAGACGAATCTTTCTCATATGGCCAGAACATACCCGTACATGGTGACTAAACCTCATCTAAGATAAGCCTGTGTCGGATTCAGAAGAGAACTCAATTTCAGGTGCGCGTACCCCGGGATACTTCGCAGTCGGTGATCGAATTCAATTAACCGATCCCAAAGGCAAAATTTACAGTTTCACCATTACGCCCGGGAAAGAATGGCACACCCATAAAGGCTGGATTGTTCACAATGACTTAATTGGTCTTCCAGAGGGTTCAGTTATCTCCACTACTGCAGGGCTACGCTTTACCGCTTTCATTCCACTGCTTTCGGATTATGTCTTGTCGATGCCGCGTGGAGCAACAATTGTCTATCCAAAAGATGCGGCAATGATTATTGGTGTGGCTGACATTTATCCGGGTTCTCGGGTCCTCGAAGCAGGTGTCGGAAGTGGTGCGCTCTCGCTCTCAATCTTGCGCGCAGTGGGCGATCACGGTTCACTTGATTCCTTTGAACGCCGTGACGATTTTGCGACTATCGCAAGCACAAATGTGACTGACTACTTTGGAAAAAGCCCGAGTAACTGGTCGCTCACGGTCGGATCCGTGCAAGATCATCCACATGAAAAAACTTATGACCGAGTGATCCTCGACATGCTTGCACCATGGGAATGTGTTGAGATGGCTGCCCGAGTATTGCGCCCAGGCGGTGTTTATCTCGCCTACGTTGCAACGACAACCCAACTCTCTGCCACCGCCGAAGCCCTGAAAGAGAATGGTCATTTCACAGAGCCAGAGAGTTCTGAAACGATTGTCCGCGGTTGGCATCACGAAGGTCTAGCAGTGCGACCACAGCAACGAATGATTGGACATACTGGTTTTCTCATTCACAGTCGACGGATGGCACCAGGAGTTGAAGTATTGGCAAGACGACGCAGGCCGGCGAAGGGTGCATACGGTGTCGCGGAAGAGTGAGCGATTAGTCAATCTCACCATTGCGCTATTAGCGACTCGACGTTATCTCACTAAGGCTGAAATATTTCGAACAGTTGAAGGATATGAAGGTACAACTGAATCGAAAGAGCGAATGTTTGAACGTGATAAAGACGACCTCAGAGGTTTAGGTATTGCGATTGAGCTCGGCAGCTTTGATCCACTTTTTGAAGATGAAGCTGGTTATCGAATTACCCAGGCGAATTATCAGTTAGCGCTCGGGGAACTCGATGGTTTAGATATCGGCATTCTTTCACTAGCAGCTTCGGCATGGTCTGGTGCGGTTCTAGAAAAATCTTCAGAGAGCGCGCTACTTAAAATTCAATCAATCGGTGTTACACCCACATCCGATGGATTAACTTCACTTACGCCTCGACTTATTCTGACGGATCCAAACTTTTCCAAGGTAACCGATGCGATCGTTCGCCGAGCCGAAATCGATTTTGGTTATGTCAGCAATAGCCTCGATGTCGAAGTTCGGAAAGTTCAACCTTTTGCACTTTATGGACGAACTGGAATCTGGTATCTCACTGGTTTAGATTGTGAGCGCGGTGAGAACCGAACTTTCAGGCTTGATCGAATTCATGGAGATGTTCTCGTCAGCAAGAAGGGTGGTCGCTTTGAAGCTCCCACTTCGAGTACTCACCCCTCTTTTACTCTCGCTCTTGATAATGTAGAACGCGCGCAAATGAAAATCCGAAAGAACCGCGGTCATCAATTGCGAGCTCTTGCGACGGATACTGAACTAGGGGAGGAGTGGGATGTAATCGGCTTGCCCATTCTTGATCAATCCGCACTACTCTCACTGATCTTGTGGCATGGCGACGATGTCGAAGTACTCTCACCAGCAGATCTGCGCTCATCCATCGTAAGCGTGCTGAAAGAAATTGTGGCCACTCATGGTTAAAGAAAATACAACTCCACTCGATCAAGTCTCTCGTATGCTCGATCTTGTTCCGTTTTTATTAACTCACCAAGGGATAGCGCTCTCGGAATTAGCGAAGCATTTCAATGTCTCTGAAGAAATTGTGCTTGATGATCTCAACACTTTGTGGATGTGTGGGTTGCCAGGTTACACCCCGCTTGAGTTAATAGACCTCTCATTTGAATCAGGGTTCGTGACTATTCGCAATGCAAACACTCTTGCAAAAGTTCGTAAACTCAATAGTTCTGAGATTATTTCGTTAACTCTTGGTCTAGATCTATTAAAAGATTCCCAGATGACTTTAGATACATCGATCGCGGCTCGGGTTGAGTCCCTTTCTGATCGCCTTCGCGAGATTATCGGTGCTTCGTTTTTTATTGAAGAAGATGGTTATGCAGCACTTCGGGGGAAGATACATCACTCAATCACACATGGACTTGATTTGACCTTTGATTACTTCTCACTGACTAAGGATTCTCGCAGCCAAAGACATGTCACACCGTACGGTTTTTACATCGAAGATAATTTCGAATATCTAGAGGCTTACTGTCATAGCGCCCAAGCTGGTCGAGTTTATCGTTTCGATCGAATTTCGGAAGCGGTAGTCGGTGATCAGAGCACGGTTACTGCACCTGTAAAGTCGCAACGCTCTGCTGATCGGGTGAGGGCCGCGATCCAAATTAATCGGGCAAGTCGTCGCAACGCTGAGCGGCTCGGCATCTCACTTGTTGCCGTATCGGCTGGAAGTGAAATAGTCATTGAGAGCTTTACCCCCGAATGGATTCTCCGTTCAATTCTGGCTGGGGCCGGTGACCTGTCGTTAACGCAGCCTGCGGGTCTGATCGCCGCTGTGAGTCAGAGCGCTCGTTTAGCGCTAGCCCTTTACGAGTGAGGTGCTGTAGCGTAAGCACAGGTCGAAGTCGTCTTGCTGGTTGAAGCAGGCTCAAAATACAGGAGGCAGTCATGACATTTTTAAAAGAACCAACTCACATCATGTTTATTCTCATTGTTGTGATTTTGCTCTTTGGAGCTAAGCGTCTGCCTGATTCTGCTCGTTCACTTGGTAAGTCAATGCGTATCTTTAAATCCGAAATGAAGGAGATGAAGGACGAAGGCAAGACGCCAGACCAAGAGAAGAAGCAAGACCAAGAGAAGAAGCAAGACCAAGACGGTCAAGCTTCCGCCTAATTGCTATGACGACCCCAACAGGTGGTCGTATGCCGATCCTCGATCATCTGCGTGAATTTCGAAAACGCGTTGTTCGAAGCGCTGGTGCGATCACAGTATGTTCAATCGTAGGGTGGATTTTTTATATTCCCATCATTACAACCCTCTCGGTTCCCGTCTGCGATTTGCAGAGTGTGACACCGGTCGGTGCCGATGAATGCGGAGCGCTCTACATCAACGGCGTTTTAGGTCCACTGAATCTACATATTAAGGTTGCAATTCTCACCGGACTCATCTTGGCAGCGCCAATTTGGCTCTATCAATTATGGGCCTTCATTGCGCCCGCGCTACATAAGAAAGAGAAACGAAACTCAGTTCTCTTTATCATCGCGGCTACTCCATTCTTTTCGGTTGGTGCTTACATGGGTTACTCGATCTTGCCACTGGCGATCCGAGTGCTCTTTGGCTTTACACCCGACTCGCTTAACAACTTGGTGAAATTTGACGACTATCTAGATTTCGTTACCCGCACTATTCTATTTTTCGGATTGAGTTTTGAATTACCCGTCTTCCTAGTTTCACTTAATCTGATTGGCGCTCTGAGCGGAAAGACGATTCTTCGACCGTGGAGAATTTGGGTATTTGTAATCTGTCTCTTCGTTGCCGGCTTTACTCCAAGTCCAGACCCACTTTCAATGATTGCGCTTTCAGTTCCACTCATTGGGCTCTACTTCTTAGCTGGTGGTATTTCACTACTCAACGACCGCCGGCGAGAGAAGAAGGCTGCCCGTGAGTTCACCAGCTGAGCGAATGGCAGCGTCAAAGGCGCGCGCGACACATAAATTAACAACCAAATTCGCAGCCACCTTTGACTTTCCATTGGATGAATTTCAAATCAAAGCGTTGCACTGCGTTGAAGGTGGTCATGGACTCTTGGTTGCTGCACCTACGGGTGCCGGTAAGACGGTAGTCGGAGAATTTGCTGCCTTTGTCGCACTTGAACAAGGAAAGAAATGTTTTTATACGACACCTATTAAGGCACTTTCTAATCAAAAGTATGCCGAATTCGTTGCAAAGTTTGGTGACGAGAATGTCGGACTTCTCACTGGCGATACAAATATAAATTCTGATGCTCCAATTCTGGTGATGACCACCGAAGTGCTTCGCAACATGCTTTACGCCAGTTCCTCATCCTTGGTGAATTTGCAGTCGGTAGTAATGGATGAAGTGCACTACCTGGCTGATAAGTTCCGTGGCGCAGTCTGGGAGGAAGTACTGATTCACTTGATGGAATCGGTGCAGGTAATCTCACTCAGCGCCACCGTTTCGAATGCGGAGGAGTTCGGGGAGTGGCTCGGCACCGTCCGCGGTGAGACCGATGTAATCGTCTCGGAAATTCGCCCAATTCCGCTCTATCAACATATTTTGATCGGTAATCGACTGCTCGATCTCTTCAAAGAGCCAGGTAAGGTAAATCCAGAAGTTCTGGCTATTGAACGCGAAGCTATGCGCAAGATAAAAGTCCCGCGACATCGGCGGGAAGGATTTAATGAACGTGATAGCAAGCTCTCACGAGCCGAAATTATTGAGACGCTCGATCGACAAGGTCTACTGCCGGCCATCACCTTTATCTTCTCGCGCGCTGCTTGCGATGCCGCGGTGAAACAGCTGCTGCAAGCCGGTATTCGGCTGACGAATACGCAAGAGCGCGAGGAAATTCTGCGCACTGCTAAGCGACTCAACGCACACTTAGCCCAAGAAGATCTGGATATTTTGGGTTATGACGATTGGCTTGATGCGCTCGAACGTGGAGTTGCTGCCCACCATGCAGGGCTGCTGCCAAGTTTTAAAGAGACTGTGGAAGAGTTATTTAAACGTGGTTTAGTGAAAGCGGTATTTGCTACCGAGACGCTCGCCTTAGGAATTAATATGCCGGCGAAGACAGTTATTTTGGAGAAACTCACTAAATGGAACGGTGAAGCACATGTTGCGATCACGCCCGGTGAATACACCCAACTCACTGGTCGAGCCGGTCGACGTGGAATTGATATTGAAGGTAATGCAATTGTGCAATGGTCACCCACACTCGATAGCGCGATGGTGGCAGGTTTAGCTTCGACTCGTACTTATCCGCTTCGTTCTTCCTTTACTCCTTCTTACAACATGGCAATTAACTTGATTAATCGATTTGGTAGAGAACGTGCCCGAGGTTCTCTGGAATCTTCCTTCGCCCAGTTCCAAGCAGACCGCGCTGTAGTTGGTTTGGTGAAGCAGATAAAAAAGAATGAATCTGCTACCTCCGAACTGATGCAGGATGTCTCATGTCACCTTGGTGACTTCGCCGAGTACGCCAGAATGAGAAGTGATATTAAGGAGATAGAACGGCTACTTTCAAAACGCGATGCCAGGCGTACAGTCGATCAGAAGCAACGTCGATTTATGGAATCCGAGTTAGAAGGTCTTCGAAAAGCGCTACGCAACCATCCTTGCCATGCTTGTAATGATCGCGAATCACATGCTCGGATCGCAGAGCGCGCCGAACGTTTACGCCGAGAGTCAGAGGGGTTGCGCGGGCGAGTAGAGAATAGAACTCACGTGATTGCTCGCACCTTTGATCGCATCTGTGACGTTCTTACCGACCTCGGATATATCGAGGGGGAGAAGACGTTGGAACAAGGAAAGATTCTTTCAAAAATATATGCCGAATCAGATCTGCTACTCACCGAAGCTATCCGAAGAGGTCTCTTTGCAAACCTCAGCGCTGCGGAATTGGTTTCAGTTGCATCAGCTGTGATCTTCTCGTCTCGTTCTGCGGAAAACTTCGCTCCGAAAATGCCTCACAATAATGTCGCAGTCGCACTGCTAGGAATGGTAAAAATTTGGAGCGAACTTGAAGATCTGGAAAGTAAACATGGAGTAAAGACTCAGCGTGAACCAGATTTCGGATTCGCATTTATCTCTTATAAATGGGCGCAAGGAAACTCGCTGCAGAGCGTGCTTAAGGGCAGCGACATGTCAGTGGGTGATTTTGTCCGCTCCACTAAACAATTAATTGATTTACTTAACCAGATAGCGGTAGCAAGTCCAGAGTTACGAAAAACATGTCGTGAGGCAATGGGCAAATTGGATCGCGGCGTCATTTCATATATCTTGGAGGATCTATGACACTGATGCTGCTAGATAGTGGATCGCTCTGGTATCGCGCCTATTACGGTATGCCCGACACAATGGTCGCACCCGATGGAAGGCCAGTAAATGCCATCCGCGGGTTTCTCGATATGAGTGCGCGTTTAATCACAATGTATTCGCCCAATCGTCTCGTTGTCTGCATCGATGGGGATTGGCGTCCTTCGTGGCGAGTTGAGCTATTTCCGGCGTATAAAGCGAATCGACTCGAAGATCCAGAAGGTGAAGAAGAGTCAGAGCCCGACACGCTATCTCCGCAAATTCCAATCCTACTTGATTTACTTGATGAATTCGGAATCCCGATGGTTGGCGTTGATGACTATGAAGCAGATGATGTGATGGCTACATATGCCGATACTCATCCTGGACCTACTCGGATAGTTACTGGCGATCGCGATCTATTCCAATTAGTTGATGACCAACGCGATATTAAAGTTGCGTACTTAGCAAAGGGAATCTCAGCTCACGATCTTGTTGATCTCGCATTCATCGCAGATAAATATTCAATCCCAGGTGATCGTTACGCCCTCTTTGCTACCTTCCGCGGTGATGCCTCCGATGGCTTACCGGGTGTAAAAGGAATCGGAGAGAAGGGGGCGGCGCTGATCGCAACTCACTTTGAATCTGTGGAAGATGCACTCGCTGGCGCGTTCTCGGCTGATTCCCGTTTACCAGCAGCCCTTGCTAAAAAGATAATCGCGGGAGAGGAGTACCTCAAGATCGCTCCAACGGTTGTGAATTGTGCCCGAAATGTGGCACTGCCTGATTTAGATATTGCACTTCCGAAACCACCCGCAGATCTTTCTAAGATTTATCAACTCAAAGAACAGTACGCGCTAGGAGCTAGCGTTGATCGATTGATTTCAGCGCTCAAATGGTAACCATAATTGCGGCGTTGTTCTATGCCGCTTCCTTTGAGCCGCTCGGTAAATGGTTCTTTGCACCAATCTCTTTCGCACTTCTTTTTAAAGTCCTGCGCAAGAGTCAGCGCATCTATCTTTGCCTTTTTATATTTGGTTTCCTCAGTAGCGTCATCACACTTGGCTGGGCTGGAGAATATGTTGGAGTGTTACCGCTATTCTTCTTAGCTCTCTTACACGGCCTTTACTTTTTACCACTCGGTCTCATCCGACGATTCTCCGACAACTGGCTCTGGTACATCCCAGCAATACTTGTACTAGAAGAACTTCGAGCGAGATTTCCATTTGCTGGATTTTCATGGATGCGCATTGCTTTCTCACAATCAGAGGCACCTTACGCGTCGGTGATTTCTATTGGGGGAGCGCTACTTCTTTCGTTCTGGGTATTAATTTTAGCTTCTATTCTTGCCGGATCTGTGCCCAGTAAGAAATTATCGCTAGTCATAATTCTGGCAATGGTTTTTCTGCCGGGCCTAATAAAAAATGAGTATCTAGAGACGAAATCAATCACATACGCCGCCGTTCAAGGAAATACACCATCAATTGGTCTGACTTTTAATGATCGAGCGCGGGCAGTTTTCGATCTACACGTCAAGACAACTCGGAAAATGGTCACACCTGGACCCGATGTAATTATTTGGCCAGAGAATGCAATCGATGTTGATCCATTTGATAATCCAGATGTGGCTTTAGCGATTAAATCAATTACCGCCGAGTACGGAGTTCCGCTTATTGCGGGTGCCATTAGTCGAGTAAGTGGGCAATTGGAAAATATTTCGGTGGCATATGGAAAAGATGGTTCAGTTGCGTCATTGTACTCGAAGCAGTATCTGACACCCTTTGGTGAATATATTCCGCTTCGACCGATTGCAAGAATTATTTCACCTTATGTAGATGGCGTTGCAGATTTCTACCCAGGGGAGAGGCAAGATCTCCACCTTATTAAGGAAATGAATCTGGCCCCTATTATTTGCTTTGAAATTCTCTCTGACTCGCTCATGCAAAAATCTGCCAAGATTTCTGATGCTTTCGTGGTGCAGACAAATAGTGCAACATTTGCAAATACGGCAGAGAGCGCGCAACAGTTAGCGATCACCAGGCTCCGGGCTATTGAAAACTCTCGCGAAATTGTCAGCGTCTCTACTATTGGAATCTCAGCACACATCGATATCAATGGAAAAATATTGCGACAGACGAAGGAAAATGTCTCAACCTCGATGACCGGAACTCTTCGTGGCAATAGCGAAAATACGCTAGCGGGCCGATTTGGCGGGGTAGCACCGATACTTGTAGTCGCGTTAGCCACACTCTTTGCCTTGCGATTGCGTATATTAAGGCCGTTATGAAACTCGCACTTTTGATTCCGACCTACAACGAAGCGACATCGATTCGTGAATTATTGGATTCGCTACTCGCCTTTCGTGCGGCGACTGACTTTGATTTTGATGTGCTAGTAATTGACGATAATTCACCTGATGGAACTGCGGATCTGGTTCAGACTCTCGATTTACCATGGGTAAAAGTCCTCAAACGAGAACGCAAATCTGGTCTTGGAAATGCCTACCGGGCCGGCTTTGCAGAGGTATTAAAAAGCGGTGGATACGACCAGATTGTGACGATGGATGCAGACGGTTCTCATCGAGTCGCCGACCTAGCCGCAATGATGAGCGCTGCTCACAGTGGCCGTTCAATCGTGCTCGGAACCCGCTGGATCGCTGGCGGAGCAGTACAGAACTGGCCAAAATCCAGACAATTACTCTCGAAATCAGGGACTGCTTATGCATCCTTTGCGCTCAAGATCGATCTCGCCGATCTCACTGGTGGTTTTCGCATCTACAGCGTCGAGCTGCTTAATTGCCTCAAACTCAACCAGATGATCGCCAATGGTTATTGTTTTCAGATCGAGATGGCGTTGGCTAGCCACTTAGCCGGCGCAGTTGCAACGCAGGTTCCGATTACCTTTGTGGAACGGGTTAACGGCGTCTCTAAGATGAGTAGAGCGATTGTTATTGAAGCGCTTTGGCAGACGACTCGTTGGGGCCTCTCGCGCAGGCTTAACCCTAACGCCGATAAGTTACATTATGTAAAGTAAAACTGAGAACGCCTTCGCTAGGCGTAATCAGTAATCGGTGCGCAGGAACAGACCAGATTACGATCACCGTAAGCGCCATCAATGCGACCGACAGTTGGCCAATACTTTCCTCGGGTTCCGATTAATTCACCGCTATTGAGGCCGGTAAATGGGCTTGGATAGGCAGCGTTGGTACGAGAATACTTTCGGTTCCAGTCTTCAGAGATGACAATCTCAGCTGTATGCGGTGCATTACGAAGCGCAGAATCATCAATTGAGATCTCGCCGGCGGTAATTGCGCCAATTTCTTGCGAGATGATGGCCATCGCATCGATGAAGCGATCCATCTCTTTAATATCTTCGGATTCAGTGGGTTCGATCATAAATGTTCCAGCTACTGGAAAACTCATCGTCGGTGCGTGGAATCCAAAGTCCATCAACCGTTTCGCAATATCGTCAACGCTCACACCACTGACCTTTGTGATCTCGCGTAGATCGAGAATACATTCGTGCGCCACTCTCCCGCTCTCGCCGGTGTAGAGCACTGGGAAGTACGGCTTAAGGCGTGCAGCCATGTAATTAGCGCTCAAGATTGCAACGTGAGTTGCGTGCGTTAAACCTGCACCACCCATCATTCGAATATATGCCCACGAGATAGGCAAGATGCTTGCAGATCCGTACGGTGCACCCGAAATCGGTCCCGGCCCAGTTGCTGGCCCTGCTTGTGGATCGAGCGGATGATTGGGCAAGAACGGTGCCAAGTGTGATTTAGCAATTACCGGTCCAACGCCAGGTCCCCCACCACCATGTGGAATTGCAAATGTCTTATGAAGATTAAGGTGTGAAACATCTGCTCCAAATTTTCCTGGCGCTGCGGTACCGACGAGTGCGTTGAGGTTGGCACCATCTACGTATACCTGTCCCCCGGCGTCATGGATGCGGGCACATATATCTGAGATCGCGGATTCAAAGACACCGTGTGTAGATGGATACGTCACCATCAACGCTGCCAAATTATCGCGGTACTCGGAAATCTTTGCATCAATATCTGCCAAGCTGACATTTCCATGATCGTCACAATCGATGACAACAACTTTCATGCCAGCCATCACCGCTGACGCTGCATTGGTGCCATGTGCCGACGATGGAATCAAACAAATAGTGCGATGTGTATCTCCGCGACTGTCGTGATAATTACGAATGGCAAGTAAACCAGCAAACTCACCCTGACTTCCCGCATTTGGTTGGAGTGATACAGCGTCATAACCAGTGATCTTTAATAACCAATCACTCACCTGCGAAACAATTTCACGCGACCCTACGGTCTGATCAAGAGGGGCAAAGGGATGCAGCGATCCGAATTCAGGCCAACTTACCGCTTCCATTTCAGTTACAGAATTTAACTTCATGGTGCATGAGCCAAGCGGAATCATGGTTCGATCAAGTGCCAGATCACGATCAGAGAGTGTGCGCAGATATCTCATCATCGAAGTCTCAGAGTGATAAGTATTAAATACTTTATGTTGCAGATAGGCAGATGAACGAATTGCGTGAGCTGGGATTCCACTCTTTCCTGATGAGAGTTTTACCTCAAATATTTGCGCGAGATCAGAGATTGTCTGCGCATTAACGCTCTCATCGAGTGAGAAACGTACATGCTGATCATCTACACGTAACAGATTGATTTTAAACGACTGTGCCTTTTTAATGACCTGATCGCTTGAGCCAACTTTGACGGTAAGAGTGTCGAAAAAAGTTGTATTGGTGACGCTGAGTACAGCAGCAAGGGCGGATGCCTGTTCGTGAACGGTGCGAGCAATATGTGCCAGACCTTTTGGACCATGCCAGATGGCATAGAAGGCGCTCATATTCGCAAGCAGAACTTGCGCAGTACAAATGTTGCTGGTCGCTTTATCTCTACGAATATGTTGCTCTCGTGTTTGCAGCGTTAACCGAAATGCTGGTCGCCCGGTTGCATCTACTGATTGGCCGATGAGGCGACCAGGTAGTGAACGCTCTAGCCCATTGCGCACGGACATAAATCCCGCATGTGGCCCACCAAATCCCATGGGGACACCAAAACGTTGCGCACTTCCCACTGCAACATCGGCGCCCCACTCCCCTGGCGGTGTCAATAAAGTTAGCGAGAGCAAATCAGTTGCAGCAATTACAAAGGCACCCTTGTCATGTGCTGCGGTAGATAGAGCAGTGAAATCGCTGATCGTACCAGTCGTATCTGGATACTGAACTAATATCGCAAAGTAATCTAACGAATTATCGAATGCGAGAGCATTTACTTCTCGGACATCGATGCCGAGTGGCTTAGCTCGAGTTGCAACGACCGCCTTTGTCTGAGGGTGCACATTTTCATCGATCAAAAAGATTGCGCCATCTGCGCCTTTATAATTTCGCAGCGCCAACGTCATGGCCTCCGCCGCTGCTGTTGGTTCATCAAGCATGGATGCATTGGAAATATCTAGACTAGTGAGATCACAGACCACTGTTTGAAATGCAAAGAGTGCTTCCAGGCGTCCTTGCGAAATCTCTGGTTGATACGGTGTGTATGCGGTGTACCACGCTGGATTCTCAAAAACATTTCGTTTAATAACCGCTGGAGTAATAGTCGAATAATAACCGGTTCCGATAAGTGAGGTGAAGACCTGATTTTTATCGGCGAGCTTTCGTAATTCAGCGATCACTTCGGTTTCAGTACGACTCTCGGTAATTAATTCTGCCAGTGGTGTGGTTACCGCAATATTTGCCGGGACTACATCGGCGATAAATTCTTGCATTGATGAGTAACCGAGAAGATCGAGCATGATTTTTTCTTGCGCGACGTCAGGTCCAATGTGGCGATGTTCGAATGCCTCGTACTTACTCACTGAAAGTCCCCTATTCCTGCGCTGTATTAACCGCAATCCGTCGCTACAACGCAGATCAACTGCAGAGAGTTCGACTTAGTCGGTAAGCAGGTAAGGATAGAGTTCTTATGCGCCTTTCGCGCTGCGACGTGCCTTCCGGGCCAATGAAAGCTCATCATCACCCTGAGTTAATACCGGCTGACCTTCAATCTCACCTTGAAGGTTGGCAAGCGTTCCTTCAACTTCATGCCACACCTTGCCCACTGCAATTCCAAATACACCTTGGCCACCAGCGAGCAGATCGACAATCTCATCTGGGCTGGCACACTCATAAATAGATGCGCCATCACTCATCAAGGTGATTCGCTCTAACTCAACTACTCCCCGACTGCGCAGATGATCAACAGCGGAACGAATATTCTGTAGTGAAATCCCAGCATCAAGAAGTCGCTTTACAATCTTTAAAACTAAAATATCTCGAAAGCCATAGAGGCGCGAAGTTCCAGAGCCCGTTGCGCTACGAACGCTTGGCTCGACTAGCCCAGTTCGTGCCCAGTAATCCAATTGACGGTATGAAATCCCGGCGGCAGAACATGCAGTAGCGCCGCGGTAGCCAATTTCTGGAGGTGTTGCTGGGGAGGTCACGAGGTCTCATTTCTTCTGAGGAAGGGTGCAAAATATACGCAGCCCACCCCTGCTATTCAATCACCGACACGGGAAAAACCTCAACTAGAGGTTGAGACTCAGCCGGCGAAATCCTCTGGATTGATCTGATCGAGGAACTCACGGAAAGCCTCGATATCGGCGCTGCCATTTTCAATGGGGTCGCCATTTTCATCCATCTCTTGGATCAGCCGCTCTGGGATTTCAATCCCAGCCTCATCGATTAAAGTCCGGGCCACCACAATATTGCTACTGGTTCGAAGAGCTAGCGCGATCGCATCTGATGGCCTGGCTGAGACACTTAAGGCGGCATCTTCCTGAGTTCGAAGTTGCAAGGTTGAGAAGAAGACGCCATCTCGAATATGAGTGATTTGTACAGCGAGCAAAGTTGCATCCAACGTCTCCAGCAGATCACGCATCAAATCGTGCGTCAACGGGCGGTCAGGGTTAATCCCCTGCTGCGCAAATGCAATTGCCGCAGCCTCGGTGGAACCGACCCAAATTGGCAGGAAGCGAATACCGTCAATCTCTTTCAGTAAAACAATAGGTTGATTAGAAGGCATCTCAATTCGAACGCCGACAACTTCCATACTGACAAACGGTGTTGCTTCTTGCGTCATGTGAAAATCTTAGCGCGGACGGTTAAGTCCCGCACGCACAAGGGAGGCATGGAGACGAATCGATAGCGCTGCAATCTCTTTTGAAACTTCTTGCGCGCGTGCTTTGGAATCACTGTTCTTCTGACGATTAAGTGGAGTGATCACTTGCTCGATCAACCCAATCTCACGATCTGCCGCAGATTTAAATGAGCGAAGATGGCGCGGTTCAATACCAAAGGCTCCCATTTCACAGACGGCGGTAGCAACAGAGAGGGCATCAGCGTCGTAGTGGCGGCCACGAATTGTGATCAATCCGAAACCTTCGAGATTAACGAGTGCGGCATCGGTAATACCTGATGCTTTCAACAACTCTTCCCGAGATAGACGCATCTCAGTTGATGGAGCAAAGTTTGCAGCCGAGATAGCACCATCGACAGTGGCAAGACCTAGAGCTGGACGTGGGCTGGCACTTTCACCGGCGTTACGGGATGGCTCAAGGCCACGGTCCATGGCATCAAGGTTCTCTTTGATCACACGAAGTGGCAGGTACTGGTCCCGCTGCGCAAGTAGAACGTAGCGAAGACGATCTAGATCGGCGCTAGTGAATTTGCGATATCCAGATGGGGTGCGTTGTGGTTCAATCAAGCCTTCAGATTCTAAGAAACGAATCTTAGAAATTGTGATGTCAGAAAAATCTCCGCGCAGCTTGGATAAAACCTCGCCGATACTTAAGTAGGCACGTGCTGGAACGCTCAATTTTCTCTCCCCGTTTGATGCTTCGCTAATTACTTCTGGCCAACAATAAAAATAAGGTGAAACTTCCCGATCTGAATTTCGTCACCATTACTCAAAGTTTCATGGCTCACACTCGTTGAGTTGAGATATGTACCGTTAAGACTTGCACTATCTGTGATGCTAAAACTACGAGCGCCTGCGGCAAAGGTAACGCTGGCGTGTGCTCGAGACACAGTGACGTCATCTAAGAAGATCTCGCTTTCGTGAGCTCTTCCGATCGTCGCTCCGGTAGTCGTAATTAAAAATCGTGAACCTTTGGATGGGCCTTTAAAAATAACCAGCATCGCTTTTTCGCAAGAACCGGCCCTGATCTCATCGATGATCGCGCGCTCTGCTCCAGAAATCTCGGAGAGGTGACCCTCAAAGAGCGTATTCGCGGCTGGGGAAATATCCGACATTGCGCCAAGTCGAAGGGTTGTGGTGAGTTCAGCCTCGTTTTGTGGAGACATAATTTCACCTCACTTCGCCAGTTAATTTCTTTAAAAACCCTCGATCAAGGGCTCAAGATCAACTGAAGGCTGACACTAGATTGGCGGCGAAGATAAATCAAGTGGCATTCTTCTCGTTTTTGAGCGAAAAATTACCCGGTAATTTGACGATACTGATCGGCAGAGAGTAAGTCAGCCGGAATCGTTGCTACTTCAATATCTGCCAACCAGCCAGCTCCGTAAGGATCTGAATTGAGAATCTCTGGATTGTTTGAAAGTGATTCATTAATCGCAACAATAATTCCATCTACTGGAGAAAAGATCTCGGAGACGCTCTTGGTTGATTCAACTTCTCCGCATACTTTATCGGCAAATACTTTATCGCCGACTTTTGGAAGTTGAACATAAACAATGTCACCGAGTGCGCCTTGAGCGTAATCAGTAATTCCCATACGAACTAAGGTTGGAGAAGTTTCGCTTACCCATTCATGCTCTTTGGTGTATTGAACTGAATCTGGAATCAGCGACATGGAACTCTCCCTAACGAATAAAAGTTAAAACTCTGGCTGCGACAAGGTTCATACCCTAATTGCTTTCAGCGCCGTTACGAAATAGGCGGCGCCAGTGGCGAGATAGAGGGCTACGCCCCAGAGGGCAAAGGCCCAGCCAAAGATAAAGGCGATCTCCCCTACTCGCCCAACGCTTAGGGCTAGTAAGAGAAATGGAAAGGCGTAGAGCAGGTTAAATGTTGCTGCCTTGCCCATAAATGTAACCTTGAGTGGAGGTTTACCCTTTGCCGTCAACGCAATGGTGACGAGACCTAAAATTAAATCTCGAGAAACTAGCGCTGCAATCAGCCAGAGCGGAACTGCTTCTCGAATATAGAGAACGATCAGAGTTGCGACGATATAAAGCCGGTCAATAGTCGGATCTGCAATCTCGCCAAACTTTGATTCTTGGCCCAAGGCCCGCGCCAACTTGCCATCGAAATAATCGGTTGCTCCCCCGATGGCAAGTACCAAAATTGCCCAACCGTCAGCCTCGGGACCTAGCGCAAGATAGGTAAAAAGTGGAATACCAAGTGCGCGTACACCAGTCAGCGCATTTGGCCAGGTATAGAAAGACGCTTTTGCCGAACTCATAGGCCGAGTGCTACTTGTTCTCTTTATCGCGCTCTTTGACGCGAACTGCGACTTGAACTGGAGTGCCCGGGAATCCGAATTCCTCACGAAGGCGTCGCTCGATGAAGCGACGATAGGAGGCTTCGATCCAACCACTGGAAAAGACGACAAACTTCGGCGGTGAAATTCCGGCCTGAGTCGCATAGTAAATCTTCGGTTGCTTTCCACCACGAACAGGTGGAGGTGTTGCGCCAATAAGTGCGCCAAGAAAGGAATTGAGTTTCGACGTTGGAACACGACGTTCCCAAGAATCAAGAGCGGTACGTATCGCAGGAGCTAAGCGATCTCTATGCCAACCCGTCTTGGCTGCAACGTTTACACGTTGTGCCCACTCAACTTGATCGAGATGTCGATCAATCTCGCGATCGAGTTGATCACGACGATCTTCATCAACTAAATCCCACTTATTCATTACGAGTACAAGTGCTTTACCGGCTTCTTCCACCATTGTGATCACTCGTAGATCTTGTTCAGAAATCGGAATCGAAGCATCTAATACAACGACTGCACATTCGCATCGCTCAAGTGCGTTCTGAGTACGTAACATTGCATAGTAATCAGTTCCACTTGCTTGATTGGCCCGCTTTTTTAGCCCTGCAGTGTCAATGAATCGCCAGATCGAACCACCGAAATCGATCAACGAATCCACTGGATCTCGAGTGGTGCCGGCGACATCATCGACGATCGAGAGTGACTCCCCCGCGAGTGCATTGAGTAGTGAAGATTTACCAACGTTGGGACGGCCGATTAAAGCAATTCTTCGATATCCATCTTCAGCCTGTGCGCGACCGACTTCTGGCAACTCTTTCACAATCACATCAAGTAAGTCACCGCTACCTCGACCATGCAGGGCAGAGACAAAGTAAGGCTCACCTAAACCAATATTCCAGAGCGCATGAGCATCCGATTCATCAGAGTCACCATCTACTTTATTTGCAACCAGAATCATTGGTTTCTTAGCTTTGCGAAGTTGCTGTACTAAGACATCATCTTCATCCAGTGCACCCACTTGCGCATCTACGACGAAACATAAAACATCTGCCTCTTCCATTGCGAGTTCGGCACTTGCTGAAACTTGAATTGAAATTCCATCCGGCTTTGATTCCCAACCGCCAGTATCCATAATGATGAAGCGACGATCATTCCATTCGCACTCGTACTGAATTCGATCTCGAGTTACTCCTGGCGTATCTTCAACGATTGCTTCACGACGCCCAAGGAATCTATTGATCAGCGTTGATTTACCGACGTTAGGACGACCTAAAATTGCAACGATCGGAAGTCCTAATAGATTTCGCTCGCGCAGGATCTCCCAGACATGCTCAACGGTTTCAGCTAAAGTGAAATGAGTAGAGTCGATTACGACCGCATCACTGGCTGGCGCTAACGGTGAAATTTCACGTGTTGAATCAAAATGATCACGATTATTAAGTGATGTCTCGACCGCCTCAACTCCTTGCGATCCATCTGCTAACTCAGCGTCACGACGCTGTGCTCGCGCGGTGATGTCGGCGGTTAAAAATATTTTCATCGCTGCATTTGGTGCGACAACGGTTCCAATATCTCGTCCCTCAACTACAATGCCGCGATCTATTTTATCGATAATTTTTCGTTGGAGTGTAAATAACTCTTTTCGAATCGCAGGCAGCGCACTTATCGCACTTACGCGATCTGTTACAGATTGCGTACGTATCGCTTCAGTGACATCGGTATCTCCACAAAATATCTTTGGGTCAACTGGATTTGCAACGAATCTAATTGGCGATGTCACAAGCCCTTGAATAATTGCAGCTGGTTCGTCACTTTCAATTTTTATACTTAACCAGGTGACTGCGCGGTAGAGCGCGCCAGTATCTAAATAATTCCAGCCAGCTCGCTTTGCAACTTCACGAGATGTGCTCGATTTGCCCGCTCCACTCGGCCCATCGATTGCAATGACGATCATCGTCGTTCTCGTTTCATTAATTGTTCATGGACATCACATGTGATGAGTTGCGAAGTGACTTATTCTAACGAGACGGATGCACTTTCCATCCCGCTCGACCGAGATGGTCAGCGATCCTGACTGCATCAATTGGCGAGAGGGCAAGGGTGATCAGCCCAGTCTCTTGGCCTGGAGAATGTTCGATCGAAAGATCTTCAATATTTACCGCAGCCTTGGCGCACTCTTCAAAAATTGCTGCCAATTGACCGGGTTTATCGTCAATGACGATTGGGATGTAGGTGTAATTACGAGCAGACCCACCATGCTTGCCAGGAATACGTGCACGCCCCTGTCGACCCAATTCAAGTAACTCGGCGATCGCACTCGGGTTATCAAGTGACTGGATAAGCTGTGAAAGATCGTTTTGTAGACTTATTAATAATGGACGAATCTCCGCTGCATTTCCAGAGATAATCTCGGCCCATAGATCCGGGTCTGATTCGGCAATCCTTGTTGAATCCCGAAGCCCAGCGCCAGCCAATTCCAGATCTTCATCAGTGGCCGATAGCAGCGATTTCGCTAGTAGCGATGCACTTAGTTGCGGCAGATGGCTCACCGCCGCGACGGCTCGATCGTGATCTCCCACTGATCGCTCAATCTCAACTCCCCCACAGATTCGGATTACTTCACTAACCATCGCCGCCAGCTCGTTATCGACACCATCCCGGGAGAAAATCCAAGGTCGACCGATAAAGAGATCTGCGCGCGCTGAGGCAGGACCCGAGACCTCACGGCCGGCCATGGGATGGGTTGGAGCAAAACTAGCGTTCGCAAGCCCAGTTGTAGCAACATCAAGTACAGGTTGAGACTTTATACTACTAATATCCATAACTCTCAGCGCTGGGTTGCGGCTTATCTCCTTGGAAACCACATCAGCAATGGCTGCTGGTGGGGTAGCTACGATGAGAAGGTCTTCTACTTGTGGCTCTGGTGATGGATTCCCCAATAAATCCTGGGCAAGATCTCGAGCACGCTCATCACTGTCAACTATTGAAACTCGCACCCCCGCTTTAGCAAGAGCTAAAGCAATTGAGGTTCCGATCAGGCCCGCGCCAACGATTCGAATGTGGCCAAGTTCAATGGTCATGGATCTAACTACTGAGCGATATCTCGGCGTAGAGCCTTGGCTCCATGCAGGTAAATATGGGAAATTTCGCTCATTTTCTTGGTCGTATTGCAGTGCAACATCACTCTCAGCGCCATTTTCAACGCTCCCGGGACATCAATTTCAACAGCGCAGAGCAAAGGAACTGATTGGAAGCCGATCTCGCGGGCTGAAGCTGCTGGAAAGGCGGCGTTAATATCGGGCGTTACGGTGAGGAAGACTGAGATCAAATCATCGACCGAGAGGCCGTTTTCCTCCAAAATTGCGCTCAAAAGTTCTTTTGTCGCTTCGCCAATCGATTCAGGGGTATTGGCCGGAATTTGGGTCGCCCCTCGAATGGCTCTCACGCTAGACATGGGGAAAGGATAGCGTGGACGGTCAAGGTTTCGCCTTTGATTTTATAAGTGTTTATTGCTTTATTGCTTAAATACTAAATTAATTCTGTCTTTGCTGATAGTTTCGCACTGCTCTATCATTAAACGATCGGGTATTTTCGCAATATCGATAAACCGCTAATTATGCCGTAGATTGAGCATGAACACTCTTTAAAATATCGATAAATAAACTAAATTAAGATTCTGCGATAGATTATCTATATATTAATAAAGCAATTTATAAATGGTGAGTCGATTTAACGCTATAAGTTTAAAGCGTTTCGGAGATTTGCCAATTCACCGTCATTGAGATCGCGCCATCTTCCAAGGGGTGTATCCCCCAGGCTGATTGGGCCAAAGTTGGTGCGGATGAGGCGAAGGACGCGGAGATCGACTGCCTCCATAAGACGGCGAATAATGTGATATCTGCCTTCATGGATACTCACCTCAATCCACTGTGGTGAGAGATGTTTAAAGGTGAGAACTCGACCCATTCCATCTTCGAGCTCGATCCCCTTCAGCAGCGTCTTCTCTGCCCCCACCGGCAGTGGGCCATCAAATTCAATAATGTAGCTCTTTACCAACCCGAAAGATGGGTGGGTCGCGCGAAAAGTTAGATCTCCATCATTTGTTAACAGAATTAGACCTTCTGAGTCCTTATCTAGTCTGCCCACATGAAAGAGTCTCTCCTTACGCAGATCAATAAAGTCAGCCAGAGATGGGCGTCCTTCTGGATCAAACATGGTAGACAAAACACCCTTTGGTTTATGAAGTACGATGTAAGACTTAGTCAAAGTTGGCTTAATTGTCTCACTATCAACTGCTACTACAACCTTTGATGGATCAAACTTGGCACCCAGCTCTCTAACAACGAGGCCATCGATTGTGACTCGGCCATCCATGATGAGTTCGTCAGCGCCACGGCGCGATGTCACGCCGGCTTCTGCAATGATTTTATTGAGGCGGACTAGGTGAGAATCAGCAGGCTTATCTTTAGGAGATTCTTTAGGAGATTCTTTAGGAGTATTTGTTGGAGTATTGCTAGACATGGCAGGCTATCCATTCAACGACAGTCTCGATATCGTCAACGCGACGAGGGGACAACTCTAACGCGTGAGCCTGTTTTTAAGCAAAATGGGGCGACTGGGTCAAAAGTGGAGAATTAGTCGCTCAGGCCCTCAAGAATTTCATCGAGGCCATCAAGATCTGGCAGATGAGGGGCTAGCGGTGAGAGATCTTCTAGGGATTTGAGCCCTAAGCGCTCAAGGAAGTAACTGGTGGTCTTATACAAGATCGCGCCAGTCTCATTTTCTATCCCAAACTCTTCCACTAAACCTCTGGTGACCAACGTCTTCATTACCGCCTCCACATTTACCCCACGAATGGCTGAGACACGGGCTCGCGAGACGGGCTGGCGATAGGCAATCACGGCCAGAGTCTCGAGAGCTGCCTGGGTGAGGCGATTTTGCTGGCCATCGAGCACAAATTTCTCCACTGCCGCCGAGTAATTAGGGTGGCTGTAGAAGCGCCATCCCCCATTAATCGCCTTGAGTGCAAATCCACGGTCGTCATAAGAGCCCCGCATTCGGTTAAGCGCATCGATAATCGTCTCAGTCGTCACCTCAAGCACGGTAGCCAGCGTAAGTTCAGTTACCGGCTCATCGACGACCATCAGAATCGCCTCGATAGATCTCTCAAGTTCTACATGAGACTCTACATCAGGTACTGAATTAGACTCATTTTCAGACATTGCTACCCTCACCTGTTCCTTCATCGCTCTCATCCATAAGAATTACTGGGATATCAAACTCATCACTGGTCTCAATTTCGCCTTCTTCGGCTCCAGTCCAAGTGATATAGAGCTCGCCCAGGGCTATTACTTGATCAAAACGTAGATTGCCCTGTCGATAGAGGTCAAGCAGGGCCAGGAAACGGGCCACGACGACCAGGGTCGACTCTGCGCCTTGGCATAGGACCCGGAAACTCATATTTCGGCTCCGACGAAGCGCCTCCACCACGAGCTTAGATTGCTCACTTACGCTCACAAGCGGCGTGTGAAGGTGGGTCAGGGCAACGACAGGCGGGGCCTTTGGGGTAAGAACACGGTCTGCAATCGCCGCAAAGCGCTCAGCACCGACTCCGATCAGCACCTCTGGCAGCAAGGCGGCCAGCGCTGGATCCAGAGCGACCACCCGTGGGAAGGATTTATCGGCAGCTTCGATCATTATCTGGAAAGAGGCAGCGATCTCCTTAAAGGCTCGATATTGCAGCAGTCGGGCAAAGAGAATATCCCTGGCCTCAAGCAGGGCAAGATCTTCTTCATCTTCAACCTCACCGCTTGGCAAGAGGCGGGCCGCTTTGAGGTCCAGCAGGGTCGCTGCCACCACCAGAAACTCAGTGGCTTGATCTAACTGCCAGCCCTGGCCCGAAAGTTCGAGGGAGCGAATGTAGGAGATGAATTCATCGGTCACAAGGCTCAGCGATATCTCGGTGATATCGAGTTTATGGCGCGAAATTAACTGGAGCAGCAGGTCAAAAGGGCCATCGAAATTTGAGAGGTGAACGCTAAATCCACTCTCGGGAGCGAGATTTTCCGCAGTTTCGATCGACATATCCACGAGCGCAGAGTACTTGGTTTATCGCCCCCACTTGCCGACACACGCCAGGCACGCGTAGAGTCCCACTGGAAGAAAAGAGGTTTCTCGCTTGAGCGCTATATCGACAAAAGACAATGACGTAGTCACCACCGCAACCCTCACCGGCAAGGCAGTGAAGTCATTCCCCATCCCGGCTGCAATTACTGAGCATGGTGGCGCAAAAATTATCGCGATCTTCAACCAGAAAGGTGGGGTTGGCAAAACCACGACCACCATTAACCTCGGCGCTGCGCTAGCAGAACTCGGTCGTCGCGTTCTCTTGGTCGATTTCGACCCTCAAGGTGGCCTCTCACTTGGGCTTGGCGTCAATGCACACCGACTTCCACTTGAAAATACTGTCTATCACGCACTGATGGATCCAAGTGCTGACATTGATCAAATCGTTTTAAAATCATCCGTTGCTGGTTTAGATTTTCTACCAGCTAGTCGCGATCTCGGAGCGGCCGAATCAAAGTTACCTTCCGAGATCGGTGGTCAACAATTTCTTAAGCGTGCGCTCGCCGGACTTTCATCTCAATACGATGTAATTCTGATCGACTGCCAACCAACGATGGGTCAACTTACAGTTAACGCTCTGGTTGCTTCCCATGAAGTTATTGTTCCGTTGCAATGTGAATACTTTGCGCTTCACGGTTTTATTGAGCTCAGCGGAAACATTGAAAAGGTACGAACATTCTTGAATCCCGAACTCAAATTAATCGGAATTCTCGCAACCATGTACGAGAAGAAGACGGTACACAACCGTGAGGTGTTGGGCGCTATTTTAGAAAAATATCCAGATGATGTCTTTGACACCATCATCGCCAAGACAATCCGTTTCTCAGAAACTACAGTTGTTGGCGAACCAATTACAAGTTATGCATCATCATCAGGAGGCGCTGCGTCATATCGTCGTTTAGCGCGTGAACTTATTGCACGAGGAGGCGCACGATGACACGTAGAGCGAGTTTGCCAGGAGCTGATGAATTATTTAGAGCCAACAGTCCAGCACTGAGCGCCGTTCGAGAGATCGCGCCTGAACCTGCCGTTGCGCAACCTGGAATAACTGCTGCTGCGACACCAGTGACGCCTAAAGCTAAGAAGGGTGTCCGCTCGATCCCCCGTCGTCGAGTTGTAAGCGTTGATAAATCACCGAGTGGACGTGAACTCCACGAAGAGAAGATTACTGTCTATCTCTCACCTGATGAACTCTTTGATCTCGATCAAGCACGACTTTCACTACGTGGTGATTTGGGACTTGCAGTCGATCGTGGTCGTATTGTGCGCGAGTCAATTGCTGTCATCATTGCAGATCTTGAGCAAAAAGGTGACCAAAGTATTTTAGCAAGGCGACTACGCGGTATTTAATTTCTTGAGCTATGACCGAGTTGAGCTATGCCCGAGGATGTGCGCTGCTATAGCTCTCTCGAATTTTATCGATGGTTACCAGAGTATAAATCTGAGTAGTTGTGACAGATGAGTGACCTAGCAATTCTTGCACCACTCGAATATCTGCACCCCCGTCAAGTAAATGAGTGGCATATGAATGTCGAAAAACATGCGGTGAAACTTTGCCTGCAAGATCGCATGCCTGCGCCGCCGCCAGCACGATATTCCAAGCGGATTGGCGTGAAAGTCGGCTCCCCCGAGCATTAAGAAAGAGCGCCGCATCTGGTTTTACTGAATTTGAACTCAACAATGGGCGAATACGTACGAGGTAATCACTAATTGCAGCCATGGCAAAACTTCCGATCGGAACAATGCGCTCTTTTCCACCTTTTCCGCGCAATTTAATAGTCTGAATACTCTGATCATCACTTTCGAATTTCGATAAATCCAAAATATTAATTCCAATAATTTCACTCACTCGTGCTCCGGTTGAATAGAAAAACTCCAGTAAAGCTACGTCGCGGAGTGAAATCGGATTACTGAGATCTCGTGCGCTCTCAATAAGTAATGTAATCTCACTGATCGTCAGCGCCTTGGGAAGTTTCCGGGCAATTTTATGAGATTTGATTTCAGCTGTTGGTAGTGCGAGTGAGTATTCTCGACCGAGATAGATCAAAAATGATTTGACTGCTGAATTACATCGATTCACGCTACTTAGCGCCAGACCACGAGCGCGTAACAAAACTTCAAAGGCAACTAGCGTTTCTGGCTTAAGATCTTCGATCGCATAGTTATTTTCGCCTAAGAACTCCACAAAATATCTAAGATCGCGGGCATAAGAGAGCAGTGAATTTTCAGAAAGCCCTCGTTCGATTCTTAGGTGATCAAGAAATGCCGTACGGTTCTGATCAAGATTTAATTTAGTAGCCATGGGCAAGAGCCACCGCGGAGTACATAACTTTTCCATCGTGCACATTTAATCCAGCAGCTAAACTCGCATCGCGCTCCATTGCATCAACCCAACCGTGCTGTGCGATCGCGACTACATAAGGCAATGTGGCATTTGTAAGCGCATATGTTGATGTCACCGGTACCGCCCCTGGCATATTTGCCACGCAGTAAAAAATCGAATTATGCACAACATATGTTGGGTCAGCATGCGTTGTTGGATGAGAATCTTCGAAGCAACCTCCTTGATCGATCGCAATATCGACTAGGACGGAGCCAGTTTTCATCCCGGCGACCTGCGCATTTGATACCAACTTCGGTGCTTTAGCACCATGGACTAAAACCGCCCCGATTACGAGATCAGCACTTTTAATTTCGCGATCAATTGCCTGGAAAGTTGACGCTAACGTTTTAATTCGGCCGCTATAAATCGTGTCGATGTAAGCCAACCGCGGTAATGAGCGATCAAGAATTGTGACATCTGCGCCCATTCCAAGTGCAATCACCGCCGCATTAAGACCTGAGACTCCCCCGCCAATTACGACAACTTTGCCAGGAGCAACTCCTGGTACTCCGCCCATAAGAACGCCACGACCACCATGTGGTTTCAAAAGCGCGCTAGCGCCGACTTGCGCTGCCAACCGGCCAGCAACTTCAGACATCGGAGCAAGTAGTGGCAATCCACCATTTAACTCGACCGTCTCATAGGCAATCGCCGTTGTTCGACTCGCAATCAAGGCATCGGTACATGGTTTAGAAGCGGCTAAGTGAAGATAGGTAAAGAGGATCTGGTTACTGCGAAGATATGTATATTCCGATTCGATCGGTTCTTTCACCTTAAGAATTAAATCTGCAGTTGCCCAAATTTTCGAAACATCCGATTCGATCGTGGCGCCGACTGCTATGTATTGCCAGTCAGGTAGCGCCGAACCAACACCGGCGTGCTCTTCTACAACTACCGAATGACCTAATCGAATGAGTTCGGCAGCACCCTCGGGTGTAAGCGCTACCCGTGACTCAAGAACCTTGATCTCTTTCGGGACACCAATCAACATTTCTTAACCCTTCGTTGCGATGGCCGCCTTAATCAAACCGATAAAGAGTGGGTGTGGTCGAGTAGGGCGTGAACGAAGCTCCGGATGAGCTTGCGTTCCTACGTAATAAGGATGTACCTCTTGTGGTAATTCCACAAACTCAACCAAATTGAGTTCAGTGTTTACTCCAGAGAAGACCAATCCAGATGCCTCAATTTGATCTCGATACGCATTATTGACTTCATACCGATGACGGTGGCGTTCCGAAATTTCTGATGTTCCATAAGTGTTAGCAACAACTGAGCCTGGACGCAGATCTGCCTTATAGAGTCCAAGTCGCATGGAGCCACCCATCTCCCCATCACCGGCCACGATCGCTTCTTGTCCTGCCATTGTTGCAATTACATGGCTTCCATTCGCTGGATCAAACTCAGCTGAATTAGCATCTTTAATGCCGGCCATATTTCGAGCAGATTCGATCACCATGCATTGCAAACCGAGACAAAGTCCCAGCGTTGGAATTTTATTTTCGCGGGCAAATGTCAGCGCCCCTAATTTTCCTTCGATACCTCGAATACCAAAACCACCTGGTACACAGATTGCATCAACGTCACCGAGCGCCGACTTGGCTCCGACCGGCGTTGCACACTCATCACTCGGTACCCATTTAATTTCTACCTTAGCGTTATTTGCAAATCCTCCAGCACGAAGTGCTTCCGAAACAGAGAGATAAGCATCGGGTAGATCAATATATTTCCCAACGAGAGCAACTTTTAGATGGCGAGCCGGCTGATGAACTTGCTTTAATAAATCATCCCACTCGCCCCAAACTACATCGTGCCCACCCAGATTTAATCGGCGCACAACATAGGAATCAAGGCCTTCGCTAAAGAGTACTTTTGGGATGTCATAGATACTTGGAGCATCAACTGCAGCGACGACTGCCTCAATATCGACGTCACACATCAGCGAAATTTTCTTCTTAATTGATTCTGGAATCTCTCGATCCGAGCGCAACACCACCGCATCAGGAGCGATACCGATACTGCGAAGGGCGGCGATGCTATGTTGGGTTGGCTTTGTCTTGAGCTCACCTGATGGACCAATGTATGGAACTAGTGAAATGTGAAGATAGAAGACGTTATCGCGACCGACTTCTTGGCGCAGTTGTCTTGCGGCTTCTAAGAATGGTTGAGATTCAATATCGCCGACAGTTCCGCCGATTTCCGTAATCACGACATCGATATCAGGGGCGGCCATCGCTAAAACTCGCTCTTTAATTTCATTGGTAATGTGCGGGATTACCTGAACCGTCTCACCAAGATATTCGCCTCGACGCTCACGTGAAATTACTCGAGAATAAACTTGACCAGTGGTGACATTTGCAGAGCCATGCAGATTGCGATCGAGAAATCTCTCATAGTGACCGATATCTAAATCGGTCTCAGCGCCATCATCGGTGACAAATACTTCACCATGTTGAAAAGGATTCATCGTGCCGGGATCAACGTTGAGGTACGGATCCAACTTCTGCATGGTGACGCGGATTCCGCGCGAAACGAGCAACCTGCCCAGACTTGATGCTGTGAGTCCCTTGCCTAAACTTGAGGCGACTCCGCCAGTTACGAATATATGCTTGCTCACATGTGCTTGGCCCATGGGAGTCAAACCTATCAGCGATTGGGCTACTCGCCGCGCATCGCCAGAAGTTCGGCCGCGTGTTCCTTCGCACTTACCGATTTATCCAGGCCGGCGAGCATTCTGGCGATTTCACCCACGCGACCTTGTTGATCTAATTTATTAACACCCGATTGGACTATTTCACCATCACTATTTTTTGCGACCACAAAGTGTGTATCTGCCCAAGCCGCTACTTGCGGAAGGTGGGTTACCACGATCACTTGAGCGTGCTGTGAGAGCGCATGAAGGCGACGTCCCACTTCAATGGCCGCTTTTCCGCCAACGCCAGCATCGACTTCATCAAAGATGTATGTGCCCACTGGTGCTGATGCAGCAATTACTACCTCAAGGGCCAACATGATTCGTGACATTTCACCACCAGATGCTCCTTTACCAAGCAGCACCTTTGCACCTTCTTTATGCGCCCTGATCGACATCACTACATCATCACAACCAAGTGGAGTGAAATCACTCTCTTTCAAATCGCCATCATAATTAACACTTTCGATGTCGGCGAAGAAGGCGGTATGCGGCATCGCAAGGGCTGCGATTTCAATTGTTACTTCATCTGATAATTTCTTACTCGCCGTAATTCGCACCTTTGTCAGATTCTTTGCAGCTTTGAGCAAAGATAATTTCACTTGTGCTAGCTCTGCCTCCATTGCGGTGATTCGCTCTTCACCACCGCGTAAATCTGCAATGGTCTCTTTCGCACCCTTGACCCGAAGTGCGATCTCGGCCATCGACGCATCAACATCGGCGCCACTTCCCCACTTCTTGGCAAAAGCTACTAAGGCGGCTTTGCGTTCTTGTAGAAAATTCAGTCGCACTGGATCGGCTTGTAGAGAAGAGAGGTATCGAAGCAGTGATGACCTGGCATCATCAATCAGGAAAAAACCTTCAGCAATTGATTGTGCAATCTCATCAAGTGCTCCATCTTTGCCCTTGGCTACCTCGAGTGATCTGCGAACATGGCCAAGTGAGGTAAGCGTTCCCGACTCTTCTTGCGCCAACACATCATCGGCCTGCGATGCCGCCAGCCGAAGTTCCTCAACGCTAGCAAGTCTTCGAATCTCATCTTCAATCGCAGCATGTTCATCTCTGGTCGGCTTGAGCTGTGCCCAGGATGAGGTAATAGCTTCTAGTTCTGCAATTTGTGATCCTCGCTCAGAAGCGTTTGTTTTCAGGCTCTTAATCTTTGACTTCAACTCGCCATATGCGCTGTGCTCATTCTGGTAGGCATTAAGCCCTTGCTGCAATGGTCGTCCAGCGAAGAGATCTAATAATTCTCGCTGCTTAGAGCTCTTAACAATTTGGGTGTTAGCCGATTGACCATGGATTGCAATAAGTGGCTGGGTAATCTCTCCCAGAGTTGATGCGGTTACCGTTGCACCGGAAGATGTCGCTTTGCTCTTTCCATCGCTATTAACTATCCGCGAAAGTATTAATTCGCCATCTTCGACTAGCCCGCCGAGGGATTCAATCTCAGATTGCAAAGATTGTGGAATTGAAAAAGTTGCGGTGGTGATTAAGCGTTCACTGCCATGGCGCACCAGTGCACTATCTGATTTTGATCCTAGAAGAAGTGAGAGAGCGGTGAGAATCATGGTCTTTCCAGCACCAGTCTCACCAGTAAGAACATTTAAGCCACGGCTTAACTCCAGCGAACTCTGATCAATGATTCCAAGATTGCGAATCGAAATCTCTTCTAAATAAGAGCGCTCACTCACCGCGCCAGCCCTCTACTGGAAGTTTGAATTTAGCCACAAGTCGATCAGTAAATACTGTCGGTTCAACGTGCGATAGCAGCACAACGGAATCATCACGAGTAATCGTGACTCGATCACCCTTTACAAGTGGATGCTCACGCAGCGCATCGGCCGAGAGCATCGCCACCTCTGATTCGATTTCAACAACAATGAGCGACTCAGGCGAGATCACCATCGGACGCGCGAAGAGCGCATGTGCGCTAATTGGGAGAAGAACGAGCGCATCCAGGTTTGGCCAGAGCACTGGCCCGCCGGCAGAAAAAGCGTAGGCAGTTGATCCGGTCGGTGTCGAAACAATTAAGCCATCGCATCCCCATCGAGAGAGCGGGCGCCGATCAACCTGAACGAAGAGTTCGACCATCGTGCTCTCAGTGCGCTCAATCGTTACCTCATTGAGCGACCAGCCCTTGGCGACTTCTACGCCATCTCGCTCAATCGAGTAACTCAAGACCATTCGAGGTGCGGCTGCATAGCTCTTGTTAATAACACTTTCGGCGACACGATCTAAAGAGAGTTTCTCAACCTCTGCCATGAATCCGACATGACCTAGATTGACGCCAAGAAGTGGAATATTTTGTAAACGCGAAATTTCAGCACCGCGTAAAATCGTGCCGTCTCCACCCAAGACAATAACAAGTTCAGCTGCAGGAAGATCATTGACGGTAAAGTTTTTTACGGCAGCGATTTCTACTGGAGATGATGTAAACAATTCAAATGATTGAGCCACCAATAGCGCTGATAATTTCGTTGCGGCATCAATGGCCTCGGCCCTTGAGGGATTTACGACCAGGATTACTCTACGTTGGCTCATTACGCAGGTCCCATCTCGATCGCAAGGTCGAGTGCAGCTTCATCTATTGCAGGTGCACCTCTGCGCAACCATAAGAAATATTCTACATTTCCAGCAGGGCCAGGAAGTGGACTTGCTGCAATTCCCATCGTGCCAAGACCAACATCGTAGGCTGATTGCGCAACATCTAGGACAGCGCTGCGTCGAAGTGCTGGATCACGAACTACACCACCTGCGCCGAGTCTTTCTCGCCCCACCTCAAATTGTGGCTTTACCATTAACAAAAAATCAGCTTCTGATTTTGATACTGCAGCCAGCGCCGGTAAAACTAAGGAGAGTGAGATAAAAGAGAGATCGGCTACGACGAGATCAATCTCATCACCAACCATCTCGCCGGTGAGATGGCGAATATTGGTGCGATCCAAAATAACTACTCGTTCGTCCTGTCGTAACTCCCATGCCAATTGGCCATAACCAACATCGACTGCGACGACTTTTTTGGCACCCCGACGTAATAAGACATCAGTAAAACCACCAGTGGATGCACCGGCGTCGAGACAGACTTTATTTTCTACAACTACATCGGTGAAGGCATCAAGTGCACCTGCCAATTTGTGGCCGCCCCGTGAAACAAAATCATCACGTTTACCGGCGAGCACAATTGATGTTTGTGCATCAACTTGAGTTGCTGGTTTCGTTGCTGGAATTCCATTAACCAGAACTGAGCGAGATTCGATAAGGTCGCCCGCCTGCTCTCGCGAACGCGCGAGTTCGCGACGTACGAGTTCAGCATCTAACCTTGTCTTCATCTTTACATCAGCCCCTAGAGACCATCTATAGTTGTAAGTGCCGCTTGCAGTTTTCCGTGGAGGGCTTCGAAACGTTGCGCATGTTCACTAAGATCCGAGTTATCAATATCGTTAAGTTCAATCTTTACCTCTTCGACTAGTGAGCCTGTTGAGGAATCTGCGCGTGCGTCATTCACGCTCATTTAGAGCTCCCACTTTTCTTCGCTGGCGACTTCTTCGCTGTGCTCTTCTCTACTGGCGACTTCTTCGCTGTGCTCTTCTCTACCGCAGCCTTCTTGGCAGAAGACTTCTTCGTCGATGCAGTTTTGGTAGCTGAACCCTTGCTCTGCTGTGGAGCGATTGCATTAACGCGAGCAACAAGTTGGTCGAACTCTTCTCGCTTTACAAAGCCGAGTCGTAACGCCGCCGCTTCTACCTCTTCATGAATTCTTGCCTTGAGCGATTCAGCGCCTTCGCGTGCCCAGGCATTAACTGCAGCCGCAACTTCAGCTGGAGTTTTTTCGCCATCAGATAATTTTGTGAGATAGGTTTTTAGGGAAGCAAAGAGATCGTTACTCATGGAGCGCCTTTCACGAAGAGTTCATGGTGAACTTAGAACGCTAGCGTATCTAAATTCGTACGATCTCGGCTGCCTCAACCTGCCAACGACTTGCGACTCCCGCTGCGCCAGACCAGAAACGTCGATGAATGGAGCCTGCAATTTCTATCCATTCGCCCTCTTTTAGCGAGAGCGCGCTACGTCGCATCTTCGAACTCCAGGCTGCTATATCGAGAGTATCTACTCCCCCGCGTTCTAGCCGAGTAATAATTAATCGAAATTCCACAACCTTGTCACCACTGGGGAGCTCCTTCTCTACCGCAGCCGCCGAGACGCGACCACGTAAGAGTAAATCATTGAGCGAATAATCAACTTCTACATCCGCCTTTGCAATCGACGTCACCTTTTTGGGCAGAGCACTCTTTCCATTTGTCTTGCTTAACGATGTTGCTGATATTTTCGTAGCCATGTAATCCACCTTCTCTTATCAAGTAGCAATCTGCTAATTGATCTGTGAAAGGTGATCATCACGAAGTAGACCGACATCTACGAGCAAACTCAGATGTGGTTGTGGATAGAAAAGTTATTACGCAGTAGATCTCTCGAAGGCATCAGTACTTTCATCCTCGTCAATCTCGGCACAACTACGAAACCATTGTCGCGCTTCATCCATTCGACCAGAACTAGCTAACGCATCTGCGTAGGCGTAGTGAAGTCGAACCGACCACGGCTCATTTGCAACCTTGAGCTCTTTACATGTCAAAGTAATTACTGCTGCATCAAATTCACCTAAATCACGACGGGCACCGGATGCAACAATGCGCATCTCGATCTCTTCCGCCTTTGCAAGCCGGGAAACTTCTGGAGATCCAGCCAAAGCCAGTGCTTTTAATGGCTTTCCAAGCCCTCTTTCGCAATCTGCCAAGACTGGCCACATCGAAACATCTCCAGAGATTCGGTGAGCTGCGCGCAACTCCTTCAAAGCAATTTCATAATGTCCAGCGCGGTATGCGGCATAGCCAGCACTCTCGCGAACGACTGCAAGGCGACCTGCATGATGGGCCGCTGCGACGCCGTGCTTATGCGCAAGTTCTGGATCAACATCCATATATAGATTGATGCACGCTAAATGGCGCGCAACAACTTTCGCATTCTCGGCAGATAGACTTAAAAGTTCTGCGCGAACACTCTTATCTAACTCTTCACCGGTAATATCTTCTGGAATATCTGGTTCAAAAATTCGTGGACGCATTCGCGATTGATCACGTTCCATTGGTGCTGGTCTAAATCCGCGAGGATCACTTGCATCGCGACCTGCTCGAACATCGCGAGTCGCGCCAGCTCGATCATCACGCCCGCCTCTTCCGAGACGGCTCTCACCAGTACTTGGACGACCTGTTGATGGACGACCTGTTGATGGACGACCTGTTGATGGACGACCTGTTGATGGACGACCTGTTGATGGACGACCTGTTGATGGACGACCTGTTGATGGACGACCTGTTGATGGACGACCTGAGTTACTCGGTGGGCGTTCTTCCATCGATCGTCTCCTCTAATATTTTAAATTCGTTAAACAATATCTTTAAAAACTATCTGGGAAAACTATCTGGGAAATAAAAAAGGGGCGCTATTTCTAGCGCCCCTTTTTATAAAAGAAGTCCGGCAACGTTCTACTCTCCCACACAGTCACCCGTGCAGTACCATCGACGCTGAGAGGCTTAACTTCCGGGTTCGGAATGGGACCGGGTGTTTCCCTCTCGCTATGGTCGCCGAAACGCTATTGAGTTTTTGGCATGAACCTACGAAAAGTAAGTCTGAGTCGAAATCTCTTTGAGAGATCTCCTCTACTTATTCGTGGTTCTCGACCGTATCTCGAGAACCACACAGTGGACGCGTAGCAACTTTGTAGTTAAATCCTCGACCTATTAGTAGTGGTCAGCTCCAAGCCTTGCGGCTCTTCCACTTCCACCCTATCAACCCAGTCGTCTACTGGGGGTCTTACCTGGTAAACCAGTGAGAAACCTAATCTTGAAGCGAGCTTCCCGCTTAGATGCTTTCAGCGGTTATCCCTTCCGAACGTAGCTAATCGGCGGTGCTCCTGGCGGAACAACCGACACACCAGAGGTTCGTCCAACCCGGTCCTCTCGTACTAGGGTT